>Ga0214925_100842_pt1 | contig 10065 bp, 5 predicted proteins | sample Stichaenrichment_FD_168299 | JGI IMG/M metagenome (GOLD analysis project Ga0214925, IMG submission 168299) | Xylose enriched microbial communities from anaerobic bioreactor in Madison, Wisconsin, United States - 63SRT | ecosystem: Engineered > Bioreactor > Anaerobic > Unclassified | place: USA... | reverse complement strand
ACTGCAGCAAATAAGTTAACATCTGATCAATTGAATAATGCAACTACAGGTATTAATCCACAGGCTAAACAAGCTGCTAACTTAGTATATCTACAACCTAATAATATGCGGATTAATTTAGGTGCCAGTGGCGCATATTACTCGGGTGATACTGCTTTAGCACAAGCAAAGAGTAATAATCTTGGCACTATTTACTCACCTATTTATCCAATCATTACTCAAGATACGACTGCTGGCGCAACTCAGGCCAAACTAACTTGGGGCAGATTAACCTATACTGCTCAGAGTGCAAATCCTGGTCTTAGTGGTGGAACGGTGAATGTTTATTACAATGCTGATAATGGTACGACGGTAACAAACCCATAATTTAATCCGTTTTTTATGAGAAAGTCTTTCAGGTTTTATTTAACTAACTTGAAAGACTTTTTTACTTTACTAATTTATATGACATCCATATTAAACCCCATAAACAATTGTCATGTTATATAGTAATGAGAACTAATATGCTGTAAAATACAAGTGAAGTTTCAAATAATATGTATTGGGGATAATGGAATATGAAAAATAACCTTAAACGGTCATTACTTATATCGGCAGCTGCATTAGGATTCTTTGCAGTCGCTGGTGTAAGTAATGGACAAACTGCAAGTGCGAAGACTTACGCCAAGGTAAAGTCTAATCAAACGCTTTCGATGAATCCATCTGATCGAAACGTTAACTTTACAGGAAGCAGCGCACTTTATACAAAAGCAAGTACACTCAAGGGCGCAAAACTAGTTGCATCAGCCAGTCAATTAAGCAGTTTTGCAAATTCGAATTCTTCAGATCATAATGTCCGTGCATATCGAATTGCTAAAACCAATCGCGGTTCTATCTATTATAAAGTGGTCACATTTAATGGCCTGTATCGCGGATGGATTTATGGCGGGAAAAGTAACGCTGACTTTGGCGGGGGACTAAAGGGATATAATACATTAACTCCTGCTGCACTAACGACTGATCAGAAAAACGGTACCTTTAAAATAGCTAATCCAGGGAATGCAAACGACGGCAAGACAGTTACTTACAAGGAACCATCTTGGACGCAATATAAGGTTGGCCGTCAAATCCTTGACTCATCAGCGTATGCTGGTAAGACATTCACCATTGATCAAGCCGCAAATCGTACCCGCGAAGGGGATTTGTGGGTTCATATAACAGCAACGGATTCTGGCAATTCAGGTGCTAACGGTTGGATTTTATATAGTGGATTGACTGCTGTTTCCAGTCCCAGTTCATCGAGTTCATCATCTTCTTCAACTACACCGACAACAACGGCACCAACTAATCCAGCAGATAAAATTTTGAGAATTACATTCGTTGATCCAAATGGGAATACAATTAAGAGTATCAATTATACAAACAATTCAGCTGTTGGCGGTAATACATTGGGAACCGCAAATGGTTCCACTTGGACATTAAATACCAGTGATGTGACTTCGATTCAGGATCAAGCTGCTAAAGCATTAGCTGGAACAGGTTATACATTAGCAAATAATACCCTGACAGATGACCAGAAGACGTCTTTGGCACAGGCTAAATTCGGAAGTACCGTTCAATTGAAGACTGTTGCTGGTAATTCATCATCTACTGCAACTAAGCAGGCCTCAAGCGTGATTGTGCCCTCTGCAGTTAACCAAAGTACGACGTACAACTGGTGGGATATTTTACATTTGTTCCAGATAAATGATTCCAGTGTTAATGCTATGACTGCATTCAGTGACCAATATGATAATACTAAGGTTGATTTCCCTCATGTTTGGAATCAAGATCAATGGCTTCCGACATCTTCAGATCAAAAATATTCTGCTCAAGATTTGGCAAATATGAAACCAGATGATCAAGCATATAAGAACATTATTGCATCGTTTAGTGGAGTTGCGTTCAATCTAGATGCAAACTCATTAAATCTTGCGTTCCGTCAAGCCGTTGCTGGCAAGTATATTGCACCAAGTAACTTCTCGATCTCAGGTAATCAAGGAGCGACATTTACAAACGGTGACGCATTGTCGGCGGTTTATGCTAATAATGCATTGCTAACTCTTAAGTCACCAATGTATCCACAATTTGTACAAAAGAACGGTAAGTGGACTATCGAGTGGGATCAAGTATCCTATACTGCTCAAAGTGCCGGAAATGGTACTTATGGTAATCCTGTTCAGGTAATGTATAGCTATAATTTAGCAGTCAAGTGATTCTAGGACAAAGCATTTTAGAATTGATGGAGATAATTTAATTGGTTAAAGCGACTCTACCTTGAAAGAAATGCAAGGTAGAGTCGCTTTTATTATGTAAAAAAGTTGATTCAGATCTAAGATTTTTTATGTAGTAAGTAATACCTTTTTATTCTTCGGGAAAAGACAGATGATTTTACTTCTTTTTTTCTATTTTTACTAATAAGTGATTGCCGAAATCAATCCTAATTACTTATTATTAATATTCATATTTTCTTCATACTTTGTACACAATTCAAAAATAACATCAAATCCCAATTTAGTCACGATCCAACCGATTGCATAATTCTATGCTTCCATTAAAGTATGAAGATTTGAATATTCTGTGAATTCTTAGCGTATTTTGAAAAGCTTAATTTTTAATTTCTACTTTTGTTACAATGTTGTTTCAATGTAACTTTATTGTAATAAAAGTCCAAAAACGAAAACTTTTCGTAATTTCACTAAAACCTCAGAGCGGTATACTCTAATCATTCTTTGTGGATGCACAAGAAAATTGGAGGAATATATTTTGACAAATAATTTGAAAAAGTCATTATTTGTTGGCTTGGCTGCATTAAGCTTTGCTGCCGTAGCAGGTACTGCTACTACACAAGCAAGTGCAAAGACTTATGCCAAGATCACATCTAATAAGGCTTTATCTTCAGACGTAAATACTCGTAACGTGAACTGGACTGGTTCATCTGCCTTATATACTAAAGCTGGTACATTGAAGGGTGCCCGCGTTGTTGCAGGTAAGTCCGCTTTAAGTACTGCTGCTGCATCAAAAGACAGCAAGAGTAATGTACGTGCATACCGTGTTGCTACTACTAACCGTGGTTCAGTATATTATAAAGTTGTTTCATATGATGGCCAATACCGTGGCTGGATTTACGGTGGCAAATCAGCAACAAGTTTTGGTGGTGGTGTTGAATCATACGCGACAACTAAGCCTGTTACGCTAGACAGCTCTGCTGCAAACGCTACTTATACTTTGGCACAACCAGGTTCAGACGCTGCCAACTTAGCATATGAAGCACCGGCATGGACTCAATACAAAGTCGGTCGTGCCAAGGTTGATGGTAAAGTGATTACAACCACTGCTCCATATTCTGGCGCACAATACAAGATCGTTAGCGCTGTAACCAACTCACGTGACGGCCAAACTTGGTATCAATTATCTGCTGCACCTGCCAGCTCAGCTAGCGCATCAAGTGCTAACTCAAGTGCTGCATCTTCAGCAAGTACATCAAGTGCCAACTCAAGCGCTGCATCATCAGCGAGTTCATCTGCTTCAGCATCTGCTGATCAGTTGAATACTAAGTGGGTACAAGCTTCAGCTGTTAAGGCTACTTCAGCTTCATCATCTGCAACAAATGATTTTGACGCTAACAAGAGCGTTAAGATCCAATACCGTGATGTAAAGACCGGTAAGACTTTGGATAAGACTAATACTTGGACAACTGCTTCAAGCGACACAAAGCAGGGTCAAACTGTTAGCGATTCCAACTTAAACAGTGCCGGCTACAAACTTGGTGACTACATCTTCAATACCAAGGCACCTGCTGGTTACACTTGGACTAATGCAAATGCAAAGAGCTTTAGCGACTTGACCATTGCACCAGCCGTTTCAAGTGCAACCTTTGGTTCAACTTTGACTGTTGATGTTACACCAACTGCCGCAACGACCAAAGTTTCATTCTATACACAAGATAAAGATGGAAATTTAGTTGCTTTAAAAGCATCTGATTTCTCAGGTAATGCTTTCCCTGCATTGACTGATGCTGATCAAAAGGCTGCTTTACCAGATGTTAACAGCAACAAGACAACATTTGCTACCGCAGATTATTTTGGTGAAGGTAAGGCATTTGAAAATGTTCTTAATACCAAGGTTGCTACTCTTGTTCCTGCCAAAAAAGGCGAATTGACCGATCCATATACTAACCAAGTAACAGGTCTTCCAAAGGTTGGTTTCTTCGGACAAGCACTTAATAATGGCAGTCAACGTTACTTCTACGTTTACAGCGCACAAGATACTCTTAACAATAATAATCCACAACAATTTCAAGGTGCTACTGTGAAAGTTGTACTTCAGAAGTTTACAACTAACCTTCCAGACACAACACCTACCAAGGATGCTAACGCCAACACCAACTATATTGCTCAATAATTAGTGGTTAGGCATTAACGGATTTGATCATCAAAATAGAAATTTTTTCATTTTAAGTTAATAGGGGGTTCGGGGGATAACAATGGTTATTTCCCGAACCCTCTTATACATAAGGCATCTTGACGAAGATGACCTTATTAATCATTGATAATCAATATATTGACTATCTTGATTCTCCATAATTGATTTGGGTGATTGGATGTGATGATTCAAGCTCATTGCATTCGTCATTTAGCGGATAAAATGATTCAAGCTCATTTTTATTGGCTCACTAGGTAAACAACATAAATAACGGGATCGACGGCTTACTCCAAGGCTGGCGATCCCGCTTTTTTATAAACAATTTAATAACAAATTGAGTTGTAATGAGTAATCAAGAAACTTACCTAAAGAGATAATTTTATAGTAAATATAATGCAAAATCCGTTATGTTCATACTTTCTTCACATTTATAAAGCGTCTGAGAATGTTGCTATATTAGGATAATTGGGCTGTTAACAATCCTTTCAGAGCCTATTATTCGGCCAAAATATGAAGAATATGTGAATTTTTTAAATTTTTATGAGTTCCTTTGCCAGATTGTTAGATTGTTATCATTTGGCAAAACAGTTGTAAAAGTAGACTGTTTTTGTGGTCAATTGGTAATGCCATAAACCATTTTTTGACGCTATACTACTTATATTCTTTGTGGAAACACAATAGAAAAATGGAGGAATGCTTTTATGACAAATAATTTCAAAAAATCTTTGTTTGTTGGTTTAGCTGCTTTAAGTTTTGTTGCCGCAGCAGGCACAGCTAATACACAGGCGAGTGCAAAATCTTATGCCAAGGTGACATCAAACAAAGCTTTAACTTCAGACGCTACAACGCGTAACGTTAACTGGACAGGATCAAGTGCTCTTTATACCAAAGCCGGTACATTAAAGGGTGCAAAAGTCGTTGCTACCACAACAACATTGAAGAATTTATCCTCTTCAACAAGCTCTCAGCAAAACGTTCGGGCTTATCGTGTTGCGACAACAAACCGGGGCTCCGTTTATTATAAGGTTGTGACTTTTAACGGCAACTACCGTGGTTGGATTTACGGTGGTAAGAGTACCAGCAGCTTTGCTGGTGGCCTGACGTCATACGCTACTACAACTACTGCTTCGTCCGCTCCTTCTTCATCAGCAACCTTTACACTTGCAAATCCGGGATCAGCTTCAACCAGTTCATTGGCTTATAATGACCCAGCCTGGAGCCAATATAAAGTTGGCCGGGCGACCGTCGATGGCAAAGTTGTTTCTGATACTTCTGTATACTCAGGCGCTCAATTCACGGTCACTAAAGCTGCCTATACAACTCGTGAGGGCTCAGATGCACTCTGGTATCAAATTTCAGCTGCTCCGGCCAGTTCGGCAAGTACTTCCAGTTCGACTTCAAGTGCCAGTTCGAGTGCGTCATCATCATCAGCAAGCGCTTCGTCCGCAGCTCAATCAGCTGCCGCACAACTTAACGGCAAGTGGGTGAAGGCTAGTGATTTGAAAGCGACATCTGCTTCTTCATCATCGTCATCATCCGCTGCGTTTGATGCTGATACCAGTGTCAAGGTTCAATATCGAAATACGTCCACTGGTAACCTTGTGAGCGATGCAAGTAGTACTTGGACAACATCATCATCAAATTCCAAGCAGGGCGAGAGTGTATACAATAGTGGCTCGAGCTTTAAAGATAGCACCGGTCGTGATTTAGGTGCATACATTGTTAATGCGGGTGCGCCATCCGGCTACGCATTTACGACTACCGACGGCGCTGCTGCTTCAAGCAATGGGACAACCACTAACTTGAACGTTAGCCCAACATTATCCAATGCAACCTTTGGCACAACGATTACAGTTGATGTTGTACCTGTTGCTGCAGGCACAAAGGTTTCTTACAACTATGTTAATAGTGACGGTGGGTTGACAAGCTTGTCGGCATCTGACTTTGCACTGGGATATCCCGGGTTGACCACTTCTCAACAATCAGCTGATTTGCCTTCTGGTGGTTCTACAACCGGATCATTCAAGCTTAGTGATTACTTTGCTTCAAGTGGTAAATTCGAAACTGCTCTTGATAATTCAAATACCAAAGTTACCCTTGATAATAAGAATCTATACACCGATACATCCTCAGGTCAACAAGTATCGCTTCTTGGCCAATCAACCGGATTCTTTGGCAGCAACGTTCCGGGATCAGATAACTGGCGTTACTTCTATGTTTATGATGCAACAAGCACTGCAAGCAACAATGCATCTTCATTGACTAATGGCTCAACTGTTAAGGTTGTTCTTCACAGATACGTGACCCAAGTTTCTGTAAACAGCAAAGATACCTCAATTAATGCAAACACGAATTATATCGCTAAGTAACTTTAGAAATAGTTAGTTCTGGTTTAATTATCAGTTTTACTTTCGAATGATGATGCTTCAGAGAGGGAAGAAAGGAATTTTCTTTCCTCTCTACCTACATAAAGTGTGTTTTACCTGCACACTTTATTAAAAAATAGATATACATTCCTTCAATTAAATATATCTAATTCCATATAAATTGATTTTTCTGCAGGTAGTTGTTCAAGCCGGCTGCATGCAGGACTGATAAGGGTTCCTTCAAGCTTGCCCGTATCGGTTTACTAGGTAACTAAAACGTCTCGAGAACGCATTCGAGGCGTTTTTTCTATGTTGTTTAAAGAAATGACTTCCAACCACATGGTAAACTGTTATATAATTACAGTGTGATTATCAATGAATTCATGAGGAGGAAACGGGTTATGAATAAGAATTTACATAAAACGTTGTTTATCGGCTTAGCAGCTTTGGGATTATTCGCGGCTGCTGGTTTTTCAAGTGCTCAGACTGCAAATGCTAAAAGTAAAGCGGTAAAGGTCACACGTGACTATGCCGCAAGTGCAAAAGGATCGGACAGAAATGTGGTACCAACCGGTCAATATGCCATTTATACAAAACCGGGTACTGTTAAAGGTGCTCGTCTGGTTGCAAGCAAAACAACTTTAGGGGCATTGGCAAACTCTGAAAACTCAAAGGATTACTTTAGAGCCTATCGAGTTGCCCGGACAAATAGAGGGTCATACTATGCAAAAGTTGTTTCTTTTGATTATCAACATCGTGGCTGGATTTATGTTGGTAAAAGTAATCCTGACAGTGATTGGTCATCGGTTGGTTATGGCTTGAAGTATACCGAAACAACTAAAGAAGCTGCAATGCCTGATACCAGAACCGTTCAATTAACCAATCCTGGGGTTATTAATTCACTATGGTCTGCACCGTATCGATCACAATATCGAGCTCAAAAAGTCCTGACTGACACAACACCATATGGTGGGGAAGACTTTACTGTCACTCAATCAGTTGAGATGATCCGTGAAGGCACACCATATTACTATGTTGTTAATGATAATGATCCGCAGATTCATGGCTGGATTTACGCAGGGGCCGTTATTGAACAAGTACCCACGCCTACAGTGAGCAACGACAAAATTGTTTACGCAAAAATCATTGACGCAGACTCAGGATTAGTTGTTGCAGATCAAACGTTGACAAATACCCGGGCAGATTTAACCAACGCACCAGCCTTTGCTGCTACTGAACTTGGAAATGGGTCGACTGACGAGGCAAAACTTGGTGCATATGCACCGGGATATGTTTATGATACGTTAAGTGCTGCTGACAAGAGTGCTAATTACAGTGCCATTGCAGGTGCCACGTATGGTTCTACGGTTACTGTTAAGGCTCGGTTGGCTTCAACTGCATTGCCATTCAGTACCTTGACTGACGCAAACCTAACTTCAAAATAGATTGATTTGATTCGTTATAATATGTAAGAAAAATCACTTAAGATAATATATGAACGTCCAAGGCATTGTGACTTGGGCGTTTTGTAACGTTAAAGACAGAATATGTTTTATTTGTGACGAATATGTGAAAATATAATGAATATGATATGATTTGAATTAAGTTGGAACAAAGTGTGAATATAAATCGATGTTTTCCTTAAAAAACAATTAAATTTTTAAAAGATATTACGAAGAACAATCCTAATGAAAGCTAATTGGATATGCAGACAAATAGATGCCTAACCGCCGTTAGAATAGGTGTTCCAAGTGATAAAACAGTGATTGGTAAGCGCTATTAGCTTCATTAAAGTGTGGAATAGCAGTGCCTATTTATCGTTCTTTTTGTTTACAACTTATAGCCGAGATGTTATTATAATGTCTGAAGGGGCGAGAGAATTACATAATCGCGTCTAATATCTTTATTACAGAGAGGGGAAATTCGAATTATGAAAACTAACATCAAGCGTTCATTATTCGTAGGTTTGGCTGCATTAAGTTTTGTAGCTGTTGCCGGTGCATCATCTAATGCATCTGCTGCAAAGAAGAGTTATAAGATTGACTTCAACCAAGCTTCAAGTAGCGCAACTGCTACTAGTCGTAACTATGTTCCTACTGGAACAAATGCATTATATACTAAAGCTGGCGTATTAAAGAGTGCTCGCCAAGTTGCTTCAACTGCAACTTTACAATCACTTGCCAGCTCAAAGAAGGGTAATGACTACTTACGTGGCTACCGTGTTGCTAAGTTAAGCAACGGTTCATACTACATGAAGGTTGTTACTTTTGACAAAGCTTACCGTGGCTGGATCTATGTTGGTAAGACTGATCCTCGTAGCAATTACCAAAGTGTTGCCGGCGGCTTGAAGTACACTGATACTACTACAGATGTAACTTCAACTTTAACTGACGCACAAAAGAAAGCTACTTATCAATTGAACAATGCTGGTACTTCATTTGAAGCACAAACCTTCAAAGAACCTGCATATACTCAATATAAGATTGGCCGTAACACAACTGATACCACTAATTACAAGAACGATACCTTTACAGTTACAAAGGCTGTAAAGCGTAACCGTGAAGGTGATACTTGGTATTACGTAAATGATGCTAAGAACCCATCAGTTAATGGTTATGTTCTTTCAACATCACTTAGAGAAGCTACTGGATCAAGCTCATCATCATCAACACCTACAACTCCAACTGTTTCTGTAGGTACTAGCCAAACTACTATTGACAGTACTTTCAATATTGAAGGTTACAGCCAAGCTACTGGTGGTAAGCAAGTAGCCCATGCACAATGGACAATTCCTCTATGGAACGGTAACGTTAACTGGAACAACGCTGTTAACAAGTTCAACCGTGATCGTACTGTAATGGGTAACAAGAACGATGTTATCCCTACAGACACTTTGAAGACTGCATTGAAGAACAATGGCTTCAATCAAGTTTACATGAAGATCACACCAACTATCTTACCTCGTCTTGCAGGTGGATGGCTTGATAACGTTGACTCATTAACTGGTGTTTACATGAAGTTCAACTTGGATACTGACAGTATTCCAAGCAATGCTCATTATGGTGATACACTTCGCTTAGGTTACACTGTTGATGATTCAGCATTGTACACCAAGGCTGGTGGAAGCACTAAGAATGAAAATTCAAGTGCTAATGCTGATGGTTACATCGGTATGACTATCTATCGTCAATGGGTAAAGACCATTCTTGATATGTATGTTGTTAACCCATACCTATAATCTTTAATTAGATTGTTA
>Ga0214925_100841_pt1 | contig 10087 bp, 7 predicted proteins | sample Stichaenrichment_FD_168299 | JGI IMG/M metagenome (GOLD analysis project Ga0214925, IMG submission 168299) | Xylose enriched microbial communities from anaerobic bioreactor in Madison, Wisconsin, United States - 63SRT | ecosystem: Engineered > Bioreactor > Anaerobic > Unclassified | place: USA... | reverse complement strand
AGCGACAATAATGACGTCTTTTTTGAATTGTTTGCCTTTAAAATGATTCATTACTCTGTCCTCTCTGTCTTTTTTCTCAATTTTACACTAAAATAGATTTTTTTGAAAACTTTGCAACAGAACCGACAGAAAGTATATGAAAAACTTTTTTAATCTCAAATCTATATGGTTATCAAATATTGATACTTTTACAAAAAATAGTGAAGAAGCTGCTGATAACTTAATTGATGATAAATTTGAGGGAAAACTTGAAAAGCTAGCGTTAGACATGCCAGCTTTTATAACTAGTTTTACAGAACTAGATATAAACTCCTTTGACAAAAACGGTTTTGTAAAGGAAGAAATATCATGCTCATTAATAAAATGCGAAGAAAAATTAGGCAAGAATCGTGACTTTATTTTTATTCCTTATCAAAATATGATTCACTTATTGAGTGTAATTAAGGAGTGCCAAGCAGGTAAGCGAGAAGGTATCCTAAAAGAAACAACAATATTTGCTCGAAAAGTTTGGTATATCACGGATTACGTAAATAGAATGGACAAACTTGAAAAAGACTATTTTGAAGGTAAAAAGTCTGTGGAGCAAGTTGGCCGAGGCATGCTAGGAACGAAGTCAATGAAGTACTCAATACAAAACGAATTCAGATTGGGCATTGTGTTTCCATACAAAAAATCAAATTATGGTAATGAAGCTGGTACAAACTTAGGCATACAACCTTCTTTTTGCTTTGCGACACAATACTTCAAAAAAGAGGAACTAAGGTCATTGAATATAGAAAAGCTGAATTAATAGTACTAAACCGAAAATAGCCACTAGGGTATACCCTAATATTCATTTGCACTTTTACACTACACTAGGAGTTATAGACGTGCATTAGGACTGTTAGAAAAGGAAACGTTGAGACTAGATTCGTAACGCTCTCTTGATTTCCCAAGAGCAACGTTTAGATTGGCAGTGAAATTCTTCGATAAACTATTATGGATAGGTTAAGCAACATAAGGTAGAAATATACTTATGAATGACAGTGGTTTAATTGTGTAGACAGCAATCATTATCATAATAGTATAGAGCTAATAACAAGGTAGGAAAGAATGGCGTATAATTCTCTCCTACCTTTTTTATTGTTGCTAGTCTGATTAACCATTGATTTGCTATCGGTCAAAATTTCTATTATGAGATTAGACAAATTAAATATATGCTTTTAACAAAATGTTAACATGAGATTTTAAATATTAACACCATTTTAACACCTTTTCATATACCATATCTTTGGTTGATTTGAATATGTTTTGGAGATGTTCAAAATGATTGATAATTATTATTACAAAGATTATTCGGACCAGTATAGTCGAGAAAAAGTAATTTGTTTAATTGATAATGATATTAAAAAAAAGATGGGGGGCTACATTCAAAGTACTTCAGGAGACCTTTTCATAGCAGATGTTACAATTTTTTATTTTTTCGATACTGCTCAGCATCTTAAATTTGACTACGGATTCTCAGACAAAGTTCCTATTAGTGTTAGAAAATTTTGGGAACAACGCATTAACGTGTTGGAGCACCCTTGATTAAATTAAAAAAATAATTGGAAGTGAGACAAATGGTTTTGGTCTTAGGAACGATCTTAACAATCTTTTTATTAGCTTATCTAATTTATGTTCTAGTGAAAGGAGAATCATAGTATGCCAACATGGGCTCAATATTTACCATATATCATTGTTCCATTATTATTAGCCATTCCATTAGGCAAGTACATCAGCCATATTATTAATGATCAGAACAATTTTATGAGCAGAATTATCCGACCAATTGAAAACAAAATATATAAATTTTTTCGTGTGTCTAATCGCGAGATGAGTTGGAAAACTTATTTAATAAGTATTTTAATGTTTTCTTTAGTTAGTTTTTTAGTTTTGTTTAGTATTTTGAGATTCCAAAATTATTTACCTGGGAATCCAGAACATTTTTCGGGGCTTTCTTGGTCATTAGCGTTTAATACTGCTGTTAGTTTTGTAACCAACACTAATTGGCAATCATATTCTGGGGAAATGGCTCTTTCTAATTTTTCTCAGACGATTGGTTTAACTGTTCAAAACTTTGCCTCTGCGGCTGTTGGAATCGCGGTTCTTTTTGCATTAATTAGAGGTATCCAACGTACAGAAGCAAAAGCAATTGGAAACTTTTGGCGAGACTTGACCAGGATCTTTCTATATCTTTTAATCCCGCTTAGTTTGTTTATGTCTATTATGCTCATGGCAGGTGGTGTTCCTCAAACAACTGGTGGTTATAAAACTGCTACCTTGGTACAACCTGTTGCCGTTGATAAACATAACCAGGCGATTCATGGGGCTGAAATTAACGTCAAAAAAAATACAGTTAGGATTAAAAATCACAAAATCGATGGGGCAAAAATTATAACTAAAGAAACCTTACCGTTATTCCCACAAGCTTCCCAGGTATCAATTAAGTTATTGGGGACTAATGGTGGGGGGGTCTTAGGTGCTAACTCTGCCCATCCATATGAAAATCCAACACCTTTTACAAACTTTATTGAAACAACGGCAATGCTTCTTCTGCCCATGGCGCTATGTTTTAGCTTTGGTGAATCTTTAAAGCGGCGTAAGGAAGGTTGGGCAATCTTCTCAGCTATGGCAATTATGTTTGTAGTTGCGTTAATATTTGAAGGAATTGTTGAACAACATGGGACCACTTTAGCTCATATTGGTAATTTGGCTATGGAAGGCAAAGAAACTAGAATTGGTATTCCTGGATCAGCTGTCTGGAGTATTGTTACTACTGCAACATCTACAGGCGCAACGAATGCAACATTAGATAGTTTTAGTTCTCTGGGCGGATTAATGCCCATGGCTTTAATGCAATTAGGCGAGGTTGTTTTTGGTGGTGTAGGGTCTGGATTGTACGGCATGCTTGGATTTATCATCCTAACAGTTTTTATTGCTGGGCTAATGGTAGGACGTACACCAGAATATTTAGGTAAAAAAATTGGGCCTTACGAAATGCGTATGGCTGTTATCGCTTGCCTATCAACGCCAATTGCAATTTTAACTTGCAGCGCTATTCCAGCAATGTTAAAGAGTACTTTAACTAGTCTTAGCAATAGTGGAGCACATGGATTCTCTGAATTTTTATATGCTTTTTCATCAGCAGGGGCAAATAATGGTTCCAGCTTTGGAGGGTTCAATGGTAATACCATTATTTTCAATGTTTTATTAGCTGTTGCGATGATCATTTCTCGTTTTCTTCCTATTATCGCTATAATGGCGATTGCTGGTAAAATGGGACAGCATAAAATTGTTGCTAGTAGTTCGGGAACATTATCAACTACAAGTCCAACCTTTGTTTTTATGTTAATAATCGTTGTATTAATCATTGGCGTGCTTAGTTTCTTTCCAGCACTATCATTAGGACCAATAGCGGACTTCTTGACACATTAATATGATTTTACATTATGCGTTTCTAAAATTAGTAAGGTGGGTCTGACTATGAATGAAAAAATAGAGAAAAATCAAATGTTTAGCCGAAAAATGTTAGGAGCGGCACTTAAAGAAACTTTTCTTAAGTTAAAGCCTAACCTACAAATTAAAAATCCAGTGATGTTTCTAGTTTATGTATCAGCAATTGCAACAACTATCTTATTTATTTTATCGCTTTTTGGCATCTCAGACAGAATTGTAAGTAGTGGTTTTATCTTTACAGTAGCTGTAATTCTTTGGATTACTTGCCTGTTTGCAAACTTTTCAGAGGCTGTCGCTGAAGGGCGCGGTAAAGCTCAAGCGGCAGAGTTGAAAAAATCAAAACGTGCAGTAATGGCAAAAAGGTTAAATAAAGTTGGCGATTTATCAAATATTGAAAAAGTTAGTGGAGAAAACTTAAATAAAGGTGATCTATTCCTTGCTGAAGCTGGGGAAACCATTGCAGCAGATGGTGAAGTTGTCGAAGGAGCTGCTTCTGTTGACGAGAGTGCAATTACCGGTGAATCTGCGCCGGTAATACGAGAAGCTGGCGGAGATCGCTCTGCTGTTACCGGTGGTACTACTGTTTTATCAGATCATTTGGTCATCAAGGTAACACAAGAACAAGGTGCTAGTTTTTTGGACAAAATGATTGGAATGGTAGAAGGTGCTAACCGTAAAAAAACGCCTAATGAAATTGCACTAGAAATTTTTTTAGTTGCATTGTCTATCATATTTGTGTTGGTAGTGGCGGCATTATACACGTATTCTCAGTTATCATCTCAGATACTTGATATGAGAAATCCAATGTCTATTGTATGGTTAATTGCATTACTGGTTTGTTTAGCCCCGACAACCATTGGAGCACTTCTTTCAGCTATCGGTATTGCTGGCATGAGTAGATTGAATCAAGCTAATGTTTTAGCAATGAGTGGTCGGGCCATTGAGGCTGCTGGCGATACCGATGTATTACTCCTGGACAAAACTGGGACAATAACATTAGGCAATCGACGTGCCTCAGCATTTATTCCAGTCGATGGCCATTCAGAAAAAGAATTAGCAATTGCGGCACAGCTTTCATCCTTAGCTGATGAGACGCCGGAAGGAAGATCAATTGTTGTATTAGCAAAAGAAAAGTATAGCCTTAGAGAACAGAACTTAGAAGCAAATCAGGCTAAGTTTATTCCATTTTCAGCACAAACTAAAATGAGTGGTGTTAATTTTGCTGGAGATGAAATTCGTAAAGGTGCTTCGGAGAATATCAAACAATATGTCCTGACAAAAAAAAATAAATACAGCGAAGAATGCCAAATAGCAGTTAAGAGAATTGCTGAACAGGGAGGGACACCTTTAGTAGTATGCAAGAATGGTGTTATTCTTGGTGTTATCTACTTGAAAGATATCATAAAACCCGGCGTTAAGGAAAAATTTGCTGATCTAAGGAAGATGGGCATAAAGACAATCATGATTACTGGCGATAATCCAGTAACCGCTGCTGCCATTGCTGCTGAAGCTGGGGTTGATAGTTTTCTATCTCAGGCTACTCCAGAAAGTAAAATGAAAACCATTCGTGAATATCAAAATAAGGGACATTTAGTTGCCATGACTGGCGATGGAACTAATGACGCTCCTGCCTTGGCTCAGGCCGACGTTGCTGTAGCTATGAACACGGGTACACAGGCTGCAAAAGAGGCTGGTAATATGGTTGATCTAGATTCTTCACCAACTAAATTAATTAAAATTGTCCAAATTGGTAAACAATTATTAATGACTCGAGGAAGCTTAACCACTTTTTCAATTGCAAACGACATTGCTAAGTATTTTGCTATCATTCCGGCTATGTTTGTAGGATTATATCCCAAGTTAAATGTGCTTAACATTATGCATTTGTATAGTCCAACAAGTGCAATCCTGTCAGCATTGATTTTTAACGCACTAATTATTGTCGCCTTAATTCCCCTGGCACTCAAGGGAGTACGTTACCGAGAAGTTCCAGCTAGTCAGTTACTGCGGCATAATTTGCTAGTTTATGGGCTTGGTGGGATAGTTGTTCCATTCATTGGAATTAAGTTGATCGACTTGATCATTGCACTCATACTACAGATTCTATGAGAAGGGAGAAAGACAATAATGGTAGTTAAGACATTAGGTAAGTCAATTTTGGCAGTAATTGTCATAACGATTATTTGTGGTATCTATACCTTAATTGTTAGTGCAATTGGGCAAACCTTTTTTACCTCACAAGCAAATGGCAGTTTAGTTAGATCTGATCAAACAGTAAGGGGATCAGCACTAATTGCACAACCATTCACAAGCAAAAAATACCTGTGGGGTAGACAGATGGATATTACTGTTGGCGATATAACTGGACAAAAAAACAATAAAAATATTATGTACTCTGTGGCCTCACAAATGAGCCCTAACGATAAAAGTTATCAAAAGGAGATTATTGATAAAGAAAAGACAATAAAAAGATTGAATCCTAATGCCACTTATCGACATGTTCCCATTGACCTAGTAACTAATTCAGGAAGTGGCTTAGATCCGGAAATATCACCAACTGCTGCTAAATATCAGGTTAAGAGAATTGCTAAGGCTCGGCATGTCAGTGTTCAAAAAATTCAACGAGTGATTGACCAAAATACCAAAACTCGCACTCTGGGAATTCTTGGTGAACCTCGGGTTAACGTGCTAGAAACTAATCTGGCCTTGGATAAACTATCAAAATAACTTTTGAAGCTTAGCTGAGATAAGTCGCGGGTTAAGCCCCTAAATGATTACCATATGTGATAATCATTTAGGGGTTTTGTGTCATATGTAATAGAGCCTATAAAGATCTTGATTTGAAGATTATAAAAGACAAGACTTTATTTTTGGGTAAATTTAGTTAGAACGATAGTATACTTACCAAGGATATTCTTGTATTCTATTTGGAGGGATAACTAGATGAATCAAAATGAACGTGCAAGTAGGTACTTAAAAGATGCAAATCTTGAAACTTCAGGCAGGGGGAAATTAAAGATTTTCTTTGGTTATGCCGCTGGTGTTGGCAAAACTTATTCTATGCTAGCAGAAGCACAGGACTTGAAGCAGGAGGGCCAGGATGTCATTATTGGATACCTTGAGGATCATGGCAGGGCAGATACACGCAATCTTGCTAGGGGGTTAGAATCAATCCCTGTAAAAAAAGAATCCTATAAGGGAATGTATCTTCAAGAATTCAATCTCGATGGTGCACTGGAACGACATCCACAGACAATTTTAGTTGATGAGTTAGCACATACAAATACGAAAAAAAGTCGCCATTTGAAACGTTATCAAGACATTCAGGAATTACTTACTGCTGGTATCAATGTTTATACAACGCTAAATGTTCAACATCTAGAAAGCCTGCACGATATAATTTTTGAACAATTAAACGTTGATATTCAAGAACGAGTACCAGATTATATATTTGATATGGCAAATCAGGTCAAGTTAATTGATATCGAACCCAATGATCTGATCAATAGACTTAAAATTGGAAAAATATATGCTAGAAATCATATAAGGCAAGCATTAGCTAATTTTTTTAAATCTGAAAATCTTACTACGTTAAGAGAACTTGCATTGAGGAAAATGACTTTAAGATTGGCTACCAACTCAAAGGTAGGTACTGATCGGCTACTAGTCTGTTTATCCGGATCTAAGAGTAATGAACGTGTCATTCGTTCTGCTGCACAAATGGCTCAAGCTTTTAATAGTGACTTCATTGCGGTTTATGTTAAGAACAATCAGTTTAATAAATGGGAGGAAAACTTAAATAATAACATTAGCCTTGCCCATCAACTAGGTGCAAAGGTTATTAAATTGCAGGGTGAGAACCCAGCTCTGCAAATTACAGAGTATGCCAAAGAAAGCAGCGTAACCAAAATTGTACTTGGGGCTAGTCCTTATAAAAAAATATGGCCAACACGATCTACACTTGTGTATCAAATAGGACATCTGTTACCAGAAGTTGATGAGTATGTAATTAATAGTGCTAAAACTAATTTGAATCAAGTCCAACATTTAAATGGTACATTTTTAACCCATTTTAAAGGTTCACTTAGTAAGTCTGGCTCTAAGCGCATGGCTAAAAATATGCTAATGATTTCAAGTATTATTTTGGGAAGCACAGTGGTTGGAGAACTATTAATATTTGCACAAGTACCATTGGTAAATGTCGTTTTGGTTTATATGTTAGGGATCATGCTCTGCGCAATTAACCTAAAAGATCAAGTATATGGATTCTTATCAGCTTTTTTAGCAGTAATTAGTTTCAATTTATTTTTTACCAAACCCTATTTTTCTCTTAGTAGTAGTCCAGTTTACTTGTTGACATTTTTTTTAATGCTACTAGTTTCAATAATCAGTAATTATTGGACACTAAAATTGAAGCACCAAGTTCAATATAACTCTAACCGTGTCTACCAAACAGAGGTGCTGTTGGAAACTATTCGTAAATTGCAACAAGCCAAATTATCAACCGATATTATTGACACGACTGTTCAACAACTACAAAAAATTTATAGTGCTACAATGGTCTTTTATGAATGCCAGGATTCTAAGTTACTGCAACCTAAAATTTATCTGTTAAACCAAAGCCAGAGCTCTTTTTATGAGTTTTCCAGTGATAACGAGAAAGCCATTGCAACCTGGGCATTCAAGAATGGTCAAGAAGCTGGATTAACTACTAATACTTTACCACAAGCAAAGTGTTTATATTTACCTATTTTTGGAAATTCCCCTTCATCAGTTGTTGCGGTTATAGGCTTAGCAATAAATTCAAAACGATCTTTGGAAATATTTGATCGTAATTTAATTATTTCGATATTGGATGAATGTGGTCAAGCCTTATCAAGGATGAGAATCCTAAATGAAAAAAGAAAAGCTGAAATTAAATCGCATCAGGAAAAACTCAGGGCTAACTTGCTACGAGGAATCTCCCATGATTTACGAACACCGTTAACAAATATTTCTGGTAGTGCAGATATATTGAAACGAGAAGGAAATAAGCTTAGTGATGTTGAGAAGTATACATTATATGAATCAATATTTAATGACTCTTCATGGTTAATTAGTCTAGTGGAGAATCTATTGGCAATGACTCGTTTAGAGAGTAGTCTTCAAGTACGTCATTCTCCAGAGTTAATTGATGATATTATTCAAGAATCTTTGCAACATCTTAGCCCAGGATTTGAAGATCATAAGATTACCGTTAACTTGTCTGATCCATTATTAATGGTCATGGCTGACGCACACTTAATTACCCAAGTCATTATTAATATAGTTAACAATGCTATTCAACACACACCGGAAAAAACCAAAATTTCGATTAGAATTTTTCAAAAGAATACCAATCAAGTCCAATTTGAGATTTCAAATAACGGACCAAAATTAACTAATGGTGATCTGGCTCACCTATTTGGACTGTTTTACACTGGCAAACAAAAGCAACCATTAAGGGCTCAAAGAGGGCTTGGAATTGGCTTATCATTGTGTAAATCTATTATTGAAGCTTATGATGGTAATATTTGGGCTAAAAATTTAAATAACGGCGTATGTTTTTACTTTACTTTACCTATTTGGAGCAAAAAAAATGAAAAATAGAATTTTGATTGTCGAAGATGATCCAGAAGTAGCTCGATTAATACAAATGACATTAAGATCCGCAGATTATAAGTATGGCATAGCTAGAAATGGCAATACAACGCTCCAATTTATTCCAATTTTTCAACCAGATGTACTTTTACTTGATCTAATGTTACCCGATATGGATGGGATGGACATTATTAAGCAAATACGAGCTGCCAACAATAATATACCTATTATTGTTATTTCAGCACGTGATGAGGACGCCGACAAAGTGCAGGCTCTAGATTTGGGTGCTGATGATTATTTAACAAAACCCTTTTCTATTGATGAATTACTGGCTAGAATTCGTGTTTCCTTGAGAAGGACTAACATAATATATAACAACGGAAAAACCAATATTAATAATTATTGTAATGGAGAATTGACTATCAACTTTGATTCACAAACGGTCAAAGTAAACCAAAATGAAATCCATTTAACACCAATCGAATATAAGGTTTTGATTATTCTTGCTGAAAACACTTCCCGCGTGTTGACACACCGCTATCTGTTGAAAGAGGTCTGGGGGACAGAATCGGTTGAAGATACATCTTCTCTTCGAGTGACCATTGCAACTTTGCGAAAAAAGATTGAAGTTAATACTCAGAATCAGTATATTAAAACACACATTGGAGTCGGTTATCAGATGGTTCAACTAGATAGTTAAGAATAGAAGACCCATAATTTATGGTTTCAATCAGTATATCGTAAATTATGAACTTCTTTAAAGTGATTTCATTATGATGTATATGGCATAGTTGCTTTTCTTCGTGTTTAGGCTTACTATTTTTCAGTGCCATATTTCAAGAAATGACTTTGGAGGCAAGTAATTATGAATAAGCAACTAGAACGTGTTTCTTTTGCGGGGGCACTTGTTACTTTAGGAATTGTGTACGGTGATATTGGCACTTCACCATTGTATGTTATGAATGCATTGATTGGTGACGCCGGTAAAATG
>Ga0214925_100840_pt1 | contig 10096 bp, 8 predicted proteins | sample Stichaenrichment_FD_168299 | JGI IMG/M metagenome (GOLD analysis project Ga0214925, IMG submission 168299) | Xylose enriched microbial communities from anaerobic bioreactor in Madison, Wisconsin, United States - 63SRT | ecosystem: Engineered > Bioreactor > Anaerobic > Unclassified | place: USA... | reverse complement strand
CATGAAGATGGGGGCATGCACTTGTAATCACAAAATTAGCGACTGGTTAATTGGTATGAATGGTAGCCCATAATGTATTTTATATTGAGAAAAATTTGGTACGTAGAGCGTGCTCGATTAGTTACGTGCAGACGCCAACTTTGTATATGGTTTATCAAAGAGACCAGGCAATCAAAAACTTTAAGCCAGAACCTTATTTTGAACTAAATGCGGAAATTTTAACTAATCAGCAAAAATTTGTCGCAAAATTAGACCCCTATCAGCGATTTAAAGACGAAACAGGGCTAATGACATTCATGCAAGCTAAACACGTTCAGAAAGGCTCACAGGCCGGTTTAATCAAGGACGTCCAAAAGCAAGGCAAAAAACGAGCTAGTCCATAACTATTCTCGCTATCTAGTCTCCAAAGTGCCATGAATAAACGTTATCACGCCAGCGCCAGCCAAACCTTAGCGGCTATTCAAAGCTTATACGAAGACAAACTGCTCAGTTATCCCCGCACCGATTGTGCTTATATCACTGATGAAGAATTTGATTATTTAGTGGCTAATCTGACGAAGTATCTGGGGTTGGTCTCTAAGCAAGTCGCTTTAACCAATACCGCCCCAAATAAGCGCTATGTTAATGGAAAGAAGGTTGAAGAACACTACGCCATTATCATGACTAAAATCGTCCCGACGAAAGATCAATTAGCTGCCTTACCTAAATTACAGCAACAAGTCTATGACTTGTTTTTAAGAACGACGTTAGCGATGTTTGCTGATCCGTACGAGTACGAAGAAACCACCATTATCACCCAGGTTGGCGACGCCAATTTTAAAGCAACCGGTAAGGTCCCGACTAGGCAAAGCTGGCAAGCTTTATTTGATGATCACAAAGCCGACCAGCAAGAGGCAACCACCCTACCGCTCGTTCACCAAGGCGATCAAGTCCAAGCAAATCTGCAAACACCGCAAAAAGAAACGACACCACCGGTACCCTTTACCGAAGGTACCCTGATTACGGCCATGAAGACCGCCGGCAAAACGCTTGATGATGAAGAAGCCCAGACGATTCTTGAAGATGTGCAAGGAATTGGGACAAGTGCAACCCGGGCCAATGTGCTGGAAGTGTTAAAGAAACGCGGCTATTTAGTTACTGAAAAGAACAAGCTACACGTCAGTGAAGCCGGAATTACTTTATGTAAAGCGGTGGAACTCGAACCCTTGCTAACTAGTCCAGAAATGACAGCTAAATGGGAGCAAGCGTTACAGCAAATCAGTACCGAAGAACGCACCCCGGATAACTTTTTGAGCCAGATTAAGAAATTTGTGGCCAAGTTAGTCGCTGATGTTCCCACACAATTAACCGGCAGTGCAGCGATTAAGCAACAAATCAATCACCAACAGCAAGCACAAAAGTCCGCCGAGGTCTTCTTAGAAACACCGCAAGCGACCGTTTTAAATAAACAGAAGTTTTACCTTGTAAAGCCTAAGCAAGGCGAAGACTTTACCCTACCCAAGAAATGGAGTCGTAAGACGCTTGGTAAGACAGCGATTAAAGCACTGGTCACCAAAGGGGAAACCAGCAAACTAAAGGGTTTCAAGAGCAAAAAGGGGAAGTCGTTTGACGCCAAGTTAAAGCTTGACGGCCATAAATTAAGTTTTGATTTTGATTAGAACCTGCCTACCGCCCGACACTACGTTCCGGTTGGTGAACCCGTCATTTAGGTTCACTTTTACAACCCTAAAAGTAAACCTAAACAACGGGTGAGATTAGCAAAACAAAGGAGATCATAAATATGGATAACGAATTAGCAGTCATTGGGAGTGAATTACCGGTTCTGCAGGCTAAAGAACCCTACAAGTATTTAAAGGAAATCACTGGTAACGGCGCTTATTATCAAGTAGCTTGGCAAAAATTATCTGACGGTTACGTTGCCCTTTATGGCACGACCTCGATTCAAATAAGATCATTGCCGACATTGAATGATATTTTTGAAGATGAGGAGGGGTAGACAATGCCGAGTAAAGCAGACGTTAAAGCCTGGAAAGCACAATTGGTTGCCCAGGCTGAACAACAAATCCTAAAATTAACTGATAGTGGCCAATTTAAAAAGTACCTCAATACCTTGGCTAAATTCCATCATTATAGCGCCAGAAACATTGATTTGATTTATGCGCAAAATCCGCAAGCGACCCAGGTCGCGGGATTTAAGCAATGGCAAACAGATTTTAACCGCACCGTTAATAAGGGCGCTAAGTCCATTCGAATTGCGGCACCGATTATTAAGAAATTAACACCCGCTGAGCAAAAGCGACTTGATACTACCGACGAACGGGCCATTGTTGGTTATCGTTACCTACCCATCTTCGACGTGGCACAAACTAGTGGTGACCCTGTCCTAAGCGCTAAAGACTTTGTCAAAGAAAATTTGGCTGATCATCAGAATGTGACAAGCTTATATAACGCGTTCAAAGATTATTTAAACCAGCAACCCGACCTTAAAGTCAGTGAAGTGCCTTTAGCGACGCTAAATGGGGCTAAGGGGTATTTTCAACCCAGCACTAATGAAATCGTCATTGGTGGCGATGAGCCCGACAATGCTTTGAAACTAAAGACGTTATACCACGAATATGCGCATAGCCAGCTACACGGCTTAAAATCAGCCTTTAAAGATCGACCACGAGCCTATCAGGAAACCCAGGCCGAAGCGGTTGCGTATGTTGCCATGCAAAATATTGGCGTTGATACCAGTAACTACTCACTTGGTTATGTGGCTACCTGGGCCAAAGATAAAGCGGTGATCCATAGTGCTTTAAGTGAAATCCAGCAAGTTAGCAACAAAGTGATTGAGCTTAGCGACGGGTTAACCAAACAATTAGGCTTACAAGAAGCCCAAAAAGAGCCTGAGCATGATCTAAAAAAGTTATCAGCCCATGATCTTAATAAGTCCTACCAAAGCTTGCAACAACAAATTCAGCAAACGACTAATACACAGCAAAAATCACAATTTAGACATCAGTTAACTGATGTTCACCAAGAAATCAGTAAGCGAACACAAAAACAACTGAAAGCATTTGCTGAAGGAAATCCATCAATCAAACAACCCAAATCCGAACTGGATCAAAGTCTGAAACACTGAATTTAGTTTTCAAAAAAAGGGAAATCTGCCTAATGTTTCGGTAGATTTCCCTTTTTTTGATTGATTAATCATTGTGATAAAGTTTGAATAATGATCTATTTTTATCTTTTAAATACATTTTAGCTGTCTGCTGATGAAGTTTTTTAATACCAACAGTACACCCTATTTTATCATTAGGAACAATTTCTTGAACGTGATACAATCCTCCTGGCAAGTTATTGAAGTTAACTTTGCCATCATTATCAGCTGTGACAATAAATTTTTTACCGTTTCGATAAATTGGTCTTCGTAATACACGTGTTTGTAATGCATAGGTAGTATTTTTAACAACATCACCTTGTTGACTTAAGCGATAAAAAATTAAACTAAATCGGTTCTTTCTTAACATTCCTTGGTGGATTAGTTTAATTATATATCCTAGAATTGCTAATAATAATAAAATAATGGCTATTAGGATTAATAACTGATTAGCATTATTTGCATTATTAGCATGGTTTACATCTTTTGCAATCTTAGGAGTATAAGGAATGCGGTACCCAGTTACCAATAGACGATGTGAATTTATCATGTAAGGGGTGCAGGTTAATAGGGTAGCTAAATCTTTACCAGGAATAATCTTTAAAACTGATGTCTGATTAGGCTTAACAACTTGTATTTTATAAACTTTATAAGCTAATTTCTTTTTGTATACTGTTAGAACAAAGATATTTCCCTTCTTAACATAATTCAAATCTGTAAATAGTTTTCTACTTGGTAGTCCACGATGGGCAGCAATTACCGTATGCGTGTTTTTACCTCCCAATGGAAATGAAGTCCCCTGCAATACTGTAGCACCATAATTCAAAGTCTCCGCATTTGTTGTATCAAAAAGGGGCATATTTGCCTTTATCTTGGGAATACTGATACTGCCAATTAAATGCTTTTTGAGAGAAACCTGAGTTCTTTTGCTGCTACCAGCAAAGGGATCATTTTCTGGGTGTAAACCATTTTCAGCTAGTCTTCGGTTCCTAGTTTCTAATGCTTTTCTTTTTTGAGCAGATAGCTCACTATTAGTTTTATCTACTTTGTTAATACGTTGTTGGTCAATATAATTATTAATGGCTTCTACATAGAAGGGATATAATGCGATAATCACTCCAACAGTAAAAATAATTACCATAATAATTTTTAGCCAATTATTAGATGCCTTTTTATGATTCATATAGTCGGTGTCCTTTATTAATCTTGGCTTATTATAAAGATGAAGGGGTGCCAAATAATTATTGGCGTCCCTTCATCTTTGATCTAGAAATAATAATTAGATTTCTTCATGTTTTTTAATGGCTTTGTAACCACCAAAGGCAACAATCATAATGACAATACCAATGGCTAAAAAGATATAAATTCCCTTACCACCGGTACTTGGTAAAAGACCTTCTTTAGTGTTATCGATTGTGATCTTATTAGAATCGTCGAAAGAGCCTTTAGTGATACTAAATTTAACTGGGCTATCCAATTTCGCATAACCATCAGGGGCTTGAATTTCTAATAAGGCATAACTTTCACCAGAATCAAGCTTATCTGAATATGATAATCCCTTAAGTGCCACCAAACCATTTGTATCTGAAGTATACGTTGTGGCTTCTGTAGCAGAATCATTCCAAGTATAGGAACCATCAGATGCCTGTGTAGCATAAGAAACTATATTACCATTACTATCTACTTTAACCAATTGAAATTCAGCACCTGCTAAGGTCTTATTACTTTGAGAATCTTTCTTAACAAATTGAGCTCCACCGGTATAAATTTTTGGCCCATTGGCCGGGGCAGAAGTTATATCTGTACCGTTACCAATATTTAGTGTAGCTGTATTACCGATCGCTGTATCAGGAGTAGCATTATTGGTCAAAGTAGCTTTATAGGTAATGGTTAATGATTTTCCGGCTAAGGCTTGCACAGTTGCTGAAGTGGTCTTAAAGACAACTTGATACCCATTATCTTTTTTGTTAACTGTATAATCAGTACCTTTGGTTAAACCATCTATAGATACAGTACTTGCATCTATATCAATGCCTGTATCTGGCTTATCAACAACATTGAAAGTGTCTTTATCCTTAATATTCCAAGGAACATTAACTGTGATATTATAGCCGAAGCTTTGACCATATTGAGCGTTGTAAATGGTAGATCCATCAGGTAATGTAACTGCTAAGTCCTTCTTAGAAGCTTCATCTAGATCCTTAGTAATTGGGGTACTCTTAACGTTCTTAGGATAAATTTGGATATCATGATTAATAGCTGATGTGTCAGACGTTTTATAAATCGGCATTGTCAAAACAATTGGTGCAGCTTGTTGAGTAACATCTGTAGGTGAATCGGTTTCGACAAACAAATAGGTTTGATAATTGCCATCACTATCTTTAAGATTCAAATTATCAAAAGCTGCAATACCATCTTCACCATTAGAAGTAGCAGTTGTTTCTGTAGCAACAGCACTACCTGCATATGAGGGCAGATTATCACTATCTTTAGCATCAGATTGAATAGCAGTGACAGCATCTTGAGCAGAATCACCGCTCTTTCTTAATGATAAATAATGATCAGTTACATTGTAAGCTTTAAAGGTAACACCATTTAAACCAGTGCCACCAAAATCCTTCATTATTTCACCAGTATTTTGCTTTGCTTCTTGAGCACTGTCAAATACCCGCTTATGCAAAGTGACATTAATGCTATTATCAGTGTCTGCTGCGGATACTTTTTGTGGGGTTGCAAATGACAACAAAAGTAGTGGTAGGAGCATAATTAACCCTGTAATTAACGATTTTAATTTACTTTTCATTCTTTATTTCTCCTCTTCTATGATTAAATACGTAAATAATTATTCCCAATAATATCAATGCTATTCCCAGTAAAGAAAATTTTAATTGTTGCTCCCCCGTTTGAGGCAATAATCCCTTTATTCCTTTGCGATTAGCATTATTTGTCTTGTAATTACCACCACCTTTATCAACGTAACCGGGTTGAGAACCACCATTTTTACTGTGACTTCCATTCCCTCCACTTTTACCATTTGTTATGGTGTTAGAAGAGAATCCCCTTTGACAATTATAAATTCGTAAATCATGGTTATAGTAAACAGACAAAGGAACTTGATAAGCAGATAAAGGTGGAACCCGAGAATGATTAACAATAATGTCCCTACTAAATCCTAAGTTGGTCAAAGATCCCGGTATCCAAACAGGTATATGACGAGCATAATTAGAAATTTTAAAGCCTTTGGCTGACTGAACTTCACTAAAGTAATATGTTCCTGGTGTGAGATCATACTTTCGTAATAATACCAAGCCACTTTTATGTGAGGATAATTTTAAAATCCGATAATCATTTTTAGGATCTGAGGAAGTTACCCAATCATTATTTATACCTAAATATTCTTTGCGATGATTATCTGCAAAACGATAAAATACAAATTTAGCTCCCCCTAAGGGAAATTTATTACCACAACTGTCTTTACCATATTTAAAGAAGTAGGGTGCCCTTCTAAGATTAGTAGCTTTTGTATAAATGTGAATAACTGACATTGGTTTCCCAGTGTTAGTGTCCCTAAATGGAAAACTAATAGCAATTGGCATCGCAAATGATTGCGTTCCATAATTATCGTTATTATTCTGTACAATTAGATAAGCTTTATAATCGCTACCATTAACATCAAATGTACTAATCCCAGCATTGTTTGTAGTGACGTTAAATAATTTATGCAGTTTATTATCGATAATAAATTTTTGAATCTTAGTAGGACTCATCACACCAATTTTTTGAAATAAATTCTCAGGCGAACGGTTGTGTGTTAAATAATCAGTGTATTTGGTCGTTAAATCATAAACACTAAAGGTGGTGTTTACACCATCAACCATTCCATCATTGTAGTAATGCTCTTTACCATCGTTATTTACTTCACCAAAATTACCATCTTCACTAATACGATGATGTAAAACAATTTGAACATTATTTACATTGCTAGCTCCCTGAACTGGGAGCTTGATAATTGTCGAAATGCTAAGGAAGGTTAAGAATGTAATAACTATAAACATTAATTTCTTCATCATTTCTACACCTCCCATCTACGACGGGAGATGAATATTATTCCCGCAGCGGTAGTGATCATTATTATCAAACCAGTAACTAATATAATAGTGATTCCCGGACCACCCGTTGCTGGTAATTGGCCTGATGTGGGAGTATCAGGAACGGTTAAACTTATAGTATTATTACTATTGCCAGCAGTTAATTCAGAATTACTATCATATCCATCTGGTATAGTAACTTTACCGGTGTTATCAATGCTAAAATTAATGCCACTAGATAATGGGGCATAGTCAGTAGGAGCCTTAGTTTCACTGAGAACATAGTTACCTGGCTGAAGATTATTAAAAGTAAAAGTAGCCGTATCCCCAGACTCATCAGGTTGAATAGTTTGATTAGTATCAGAATTTGTTAATTGAAATTCAGCACCTTTAACTGACTGATTAGTTACTTTATCAATTTTATTAACTGTCAAAGTAAAAGGCTTAATATTATCATGCTTAGCATAGGTTAATATGTCATTACCATTTTGATTATTAACATAGAAACCATCACTGGAAGGTAATGTATTATTGCTTATTGGAGTTCCTTGCTGATCTAGCCATTGCCCATTTTCGGTTACTTGAAATTTAATGGTTGAAGCATCCAAAGAATAACCCACTGGGGCGGTACTTTCCTTTAATTCATAATAACCAGGCTTGATTGGAATGGGATTATCATTACCATTGATTGATTCAGGGGTAAATGAACTATCGGTTGCTTGCCAATTATCAGTATCTTTGACTAGTGTAAATTGTGAACAAGTTAAACTATTACCATCTGAATCAAATTTTTGTACGGCTAATCCCAGTTCATTATTTGTTATTGTAAAATTATTTAATACTTGGTTAATTGATGAAGAAAATCCTGCAACGTTATCTTCGCTTAAATTATAAGTAAAATCTTGCCCGTGATCATTAAATTTAGGTAGGTACACATTCGAATTATTATGACTTAACTTGTCAAAAGTTCCTGTCCAGTTTTGAGTTTTAGACAAACTACCAGTTGCCTGAGTCCAAGCATTATTATCTGTCGTATTGCCTCGATTAACTGTAAAATCAATACTATCAGGAATGTTATTATCATTTGGAAGCATATTCCATACTTTATTGATAGTTAATGTTGTCCCCGGTGCCTTAGCGGAAGGAATACCAAAATCTACTTGATTGCTAGGATCATCACCATTCGGGGTTAGAGTAGTTGCACCATTCATTTGATACCATTTATCAGGGACAAAATTATTAGACTCGGTGTTAATCCTCTCTTGATAATGGATCTGTACCTCTTGTCCCTTGCCTAAATTCAAATTGGAAACATTTAAACTTCCATTACTAATCTTGGCTGTTGGCAAATCGTCACTATTTATTGGTGTAGAACCAACACTTTTTACATCAGCCGTATCAGAATTATAATTAAATTGACTACCTAACGGATCAGAAATTGATCCGTTATTAATTGTATTAAAGTTTTTAATAACATCATTAGCCTGAGAATTTAAATAATTGGTAACATCAGTAGCTGATCCTGCAGAATCATATAAAGGATTCCCACTTGAATCATCAGAGGCCAGTAGTTTCATGCGCTGTTCGATTTGAACGGCAGTTAAATAGGTACCCCAATGGTCACCCCAATGGTCACCCCAATGGTTACCCAAATGGTTACGATCAGCAGTTAATTGAATACCAAGAGCATGAATTTCTTCACCCTTATTTTTAGCTATCTTAGCCTCACCTAAAGTTGCAGCCCATGTATCACGAATTAGATCCCCAGAAGTCGTCCGGTAAGGCCGGCTTATTTCTGATGTGTCGGATGGTTCATCAATTCTTTGTGTATTAAATGTATCACCGTAAACGGTATCATTGATGTTGCTAGACGTCTCTACCTTATAAGAAAAAGTTGGGACACCATCCGTCAACAAAATCATCATTTTCTTATTACTGCTAGTATCATTAGCCAACATTTGGGCACCTTGACGGATTCCCTGCTGAGTAAATGTGCCTCCCTGGAAATCGCCACTGAGCATAGCATTAATAGCGTTCTTCTGACTATCACTAACAGAGCCCAAATCAGTTTTTACATAGCCGGGACCGTAACGGCCACCAACATATCCTGGACTAGAAAAACCAACCACGCCAACATTTACATAATTACTTAAGCCAGCGTTTTGAATAGTTGTCAGAAAATCATTTATACCTCTTCTAACTGCACCAACTCTATCTGTACCACCATTGACTGATGAGTTCATGGATCCAGACATATCAACGACAAGTACAACGTCTATTGGTTTAATAGTCTGTTTTTGATTACCACGAACATTTAGATATAAATCATATAAACCAGGTGTATGTGTTTCTTTTGCATACTTACGAATAGCAAAATCTGGGTTACTTGTGTCTGTACCATATTTTATATAAGAGTTGGTAGTATCCCGAGGATCTCCGCTCCAACTAGCATTGTTATCCCACCTTGCGCTGGTTCCTCCCTGCGGATTAATGACATCCGTCTGATTGTGATCAGTAAGATGCCACTTATTCGTAGGGTAAGTGCCACTGCTATCCGTTGTATATACAGGAGATATATTCTTATAATCGGCCTTAGTATTAATTCCGCCTAACGAGAGTGTTATTAAGAATGCACATAGAGTAGTCATAAGAAAGAAAAATTTTTTTATTAGCATGAAATCCTCCATTATCTAAATTGCATCCTTCTAAATCTATTATAGGCAATTGAATATTTGCATACAAGGTAGATTGTAAAATTAATCCGAACGCTGTTCGGACAAAAAAGATCAGCTTCCTTTAAAATGGTGTTTACCACAAACCCATCTTTTAGGAGCTGATCTTTTGTCTAGTATAACCTATTCCGAAC
>Ga0214925_100838_pt1 | contig 10119 bp, 15 predicted proteins | sample Stichaenrichment_FD_168299 | JGI IMG/M metagenome (GOLD analysis project Ga0214925, IMG submission 168299) | Xylose enriched microbial communities from anaerobic bioreactor in Madison, Wisconsin, United States - 63SRT | ecosystem: Engineered > Bioreactor > Anaerobic > Unclassified | place: USA... | reverse complement strand
GATCGGTATCAAAATCCAGCAAATCAGGTCGCTTGGTAAGGAACAGAAACTGATGCTGTGGATTTTCACGGATCTTTGCAAATACCTCGTCTCTCCATTCCGGCTTCCATCCGGAGAGATCGCTCATGCCGGTAAGCAGAAAGTTCTGCGGACGTTTCTTTTCCATCATCTTGAGCTTACCCGGAAAAAATTCAGGGTCAGCGAAGTCATCAATCATATGCCAGCGTTTCACGTTGTTGCGGGCATAGCAATATGTACACCCCACTGTGCAGCCAATGACGATATTCATGTTCTGAATCTGATCTTTGATACAAATACTCATGACTTCTGCCACTCCTCAAGATTCTTTCTGATGCGGTCGAGGAATTCCTCAAACTGGGTAATTTCTTCCTCAGAAAAACCTTTGTAGTAAATACTGCCCATCTCATCAGATACAGAATCGTACTCGCCCTTTAAGGCATGTGCTTTCTCAGTCAGAAACAGAAGTGTTTTCCTTTTGTCCGTTTCAGACTGAACACGGCTTATCAGCCCTTGATTTTCCATTCTTTCCAGCATCGTAGTAAGAGATGTTATCGCTAATCCGCATTTAGTCGAGAGTGCCCTGATTGAGATACCATCCTCCTGCCACAGCACATAAAGAATACGTCCCTGGGCACCATTAAACGCATCAATATTCTTTTCACTAAGAATCTTCTCGAAAATCCGGTCTCCAAGCTGTTTTATTTTGGAGACAAGAAATCCTCCATTCATTTCCATACAAAAGCTCCTATATAGTAGTTTATTAAAAACATACTATATAGGAGCTTTCTTGTCAACAATTTATATGTCTTAATAGGTAAATTCCGATTTACTTTCTCAGATCATAATACCCTTCTGCCCGGTATTTGCCATAGTATTCCAGGATCTGCTTACCGATAGCTTCAGGCTCGAAGTTGTATGCCTGACACAAAAACCGTATGAAGTCTGGCGTACTGATCCGACTGTGATCTTTATCGTAAAGATACTGTTGGTATTCCTCGTATTGTTTATTCGAAATGCTGTGCATGTGATTTCTCCCTTATATAAAATTAGACTGCCAAAGCAGCCGAACGTGAAAATGAAACCCCTGAGTGTGAAACGAAACCCCTACGCACAGGCTTCCTTAAATTGTATTAAATACGCAGTCTTATTTTCCAAAAATTCGAGAGACACAAGCTTCTTCTGGAAATTTTCCAAATGCTGCTTTCTGGTTCTGGTAACGGTCATCTGTTCTATGTCGGACAGTTCTTTCTTTAGATCATCCAAAAATAAAGGATCTATCACCTTGTGAATATTCTCAATGGAGGTGTAATGCATTCCACCGGAGCGGCGTGTTTCCGGATTCAGCGTTGATTCAAATACCGCCCCGAAGATGGTCGGGCTGATGTCAGACCAGTCGAAGTTCTCGCTTGCTTCTCTGAGAAGTAGTTCGCGGATCTCATCCGTAAACATTGGAATTTCAATGTTTTCATCTCTGAAAAGACCACCGTTGACATATGGAAATGCAGCAAGCTCCGGCTCAAGATAGGGATCTCTATCCTCCGGCTTTTGATCCAGTACGCGGAATAGATCAATTAACGCATTTCTCATTCTCTCGGTCCGGAAGCTCTGGAGATAATCATGGAACATCGCCCGTGCGCCAAAGATTCCGGCATCTTCCGCATACAGGCAAAAAACAAGACGTACGCACAATGCATTCAGACTTTTTAAAGAATGTTCATTCGTAGGATCTTTATATTGCTTGATTAATGTATCATATAGCTTGCCTACGATATCTCCGGCCTTTATAGAAATCTCCATCTCATGTGAGATCTCTTTAACATCCTTTTTCACCAAAAAATCAAGAAGAGCATATTTGGTCTGCAAATCAAGCAAGTCAACCTTGGTTGGTTCGGGGACAGATGCTTCCATATCATAAATCCAGATATGCAGGAAATTACAAGTGACAATCCATCTGGCCTTCTCTGACAAAGGGAGATTGTCATTATAACGCTTAGACTGTTCATATGGCGTCAGCATTTCTCCGCCAGACTGATGCTCTTTCTCATCAAGAGGATGCACAGACCCTTTTTGCTCGATCAGGGCTTTTACGGCTGGAATATATCCGTCTATGTATCTGGTATGGATTTTTCCATCACCTTCCGGCAATTTCACTGGTTTTTCAAATTGGATATAGTCAGTAACATCATTTACACCGAGAACATTTTGGAGAAGCTGGATCCAGTAGGAATGACAATCCTGTTTTTCATCGCCACCATTTCTCCATCTATTTACAAATTGTCTTGCGGCTTCGCGCTGCTCTGCATCTGTCATAATATGCTCCGTTCTGTGTATGGCCTTACTGCCGGCACACAATATTCTCTCTTAGGATTAACTCGCCTTCGTCGTTTCAATATAGTTGCGAAGTTCCTTTTTATATTTATAGTACGTCACTCTTGACACATTGCCAATCAGTTTCATAACTTCCGTATCTTTCAGCGTGCCGTCAAAATCCTTAGAGTACTTGCGGATCTGATCTTTGATCTTGGCAGCCTTTTTCACCGTTACGGTTGCACCAATGGGCCTTCCGATCTGTTTCCCGTTCCTACGGGCAGTCTCAATGCCCTCCCGGGTTCTCTGGTGCAGATCATCAATCTCCTTCTGTGCCTGGTCAAACGCAACACGGATTTGATTCTTCTCCAGCTCCTTCAGGAATTCGTTCACGCCGGAAAGGATCTTGTCTACAGCTGTTCCGGTCATCGGAACTGCTGTCCTCAATGCCTGCCGATATGTATCGGTATTGATCGTCGGCTCTTTCAGGAAGATCAGATTGACATCTTCATTGTAAAGCTTCTCGTACAGCTCATACCCTTCTTCCGCATTCCTGGACATACGGGACACAGAATCAAAGATAATGGTATCGCCGGGCCGGATCCGCTTCAGCAGCTTATCGAATTCCGGACGGTCCGTTGTCGTTCCTGTATAGACCTCCCGGATGATCTTTGCGTTCGGATATGCTCGGAGGATATTCCGTTCCTGTCTGTCTATGTTCTGTTTTGCTGTTGAGATTCGACAATATCCGTAGGTAAGATTCATAAACGCCTCCAAAATAGTTATAAAATAGACGACCGTTTATTTTGTAACGTTATTTTGCTTCTGTACCATCTCTAATACACACGGAAATAATGTATATATAACCGTTACGTCTATTATATAACATTTTATTTAGCTTTTCACCGGCTGTTGCAAAAAAATTGCCTACGATGACATGACCTGCGCTATGTAGAAATATCTGTTTTGAAACTCTATTCTTGCATAAATCTGCATCAAAAAAGGTATGCCTTGCGGCATACCCTAATTTATCAACCTTTGACCTTTTTATCATTCTGTGTTATCTTCTAGCTATAAGATGACACGTTGGATTCCAGCTCGTTTCGGACGTATACGCGAGGGGTTTCGCTACTCGCCACTGGTTTGGGCGTGTCATCTGCCAGAGGCTGATGCAATACCTTCTTGACTCCACCTGTTTCGGCAGGTGCACCCGAACTTGCATCAGTCTCAAGAAGGAGACTGGCGTAACACCTTCCGATCACTGACTGAGTTTTCAGCCACATTGGGACGTACGCCAGTCTTCAATTATCTCCCGTTTTCATATGGATTTGCATTTATAAATCGATATGTCACGTCTGTATCATATCTTTTAAGTTATGAAACTGCTATAGGTGCATCATTCTTTTCTATGGTATTTAGAAATACCCCCATCTCTCGAGCTTTTCAGATAGGTATATATCAGGAAGCATATTGGCAATTCTTTCAGGACGCCGTGAATTTTTCTAATCACTGATTTTAAATTTACGTTTGCTGTCGTTATATGTATTAATCCAGTCAATTTTATCTTGTACTGTCTCGCACCGATCCAGATCAGGAATTATAAATTTACCACAGCGATAGCCCATAACAATAGACATGATAACAGACCAATCTAGGTCTTTTACAATCATCCCACAGGCATTCATATCAACTTTAAGGAAAAAATTCTCCCATTCTGATTGTGTCCTTAAACAGTTAAACAATTTTTTCTTAGTATGCAAAAAAGTATGGCTTTTTTAAGTGCGCCCTTTTTCAAAGCGCGTGGCCGTTTTTGCATCAAGTAGTTATTATTAAAGTTGTGAAGTGCATGTTCATTGTCGCATTCTCTATGAATTTATCGCTCCATTCCGTGGAGCGATATAAAATAGGCCAACTTCACGGATTCAGGAAATAAGTATCAATAAAAGCCCCGTGTCGGCGTTTGCCGGCACGGGACTTTGTTTTTCAAGTCAGCACTTAGTGAGCTTCGAAGAAGCGGATGATCCCTTCCTCAACCTCGTTCTGGATATCCTTGTAGTTGTGGATCTCGTGGCGATATCCGCTGTAGACCTTCGTCGTGATGTCGTGGCCGCTGTCCGCGAGCCAGTTCGAGCACTGGTAGAGACCGGTCGCGTAGGTGCCGAACGGGTCCTGATCGCCGCCGATGGAGTAGATCGGAAGCTCCTTCGGAACCTTCTCCGCCCATGTGCTTCCCTTGACGTCATCGATCATCTCGAGGAAGTAGAGCAGGGCCTGGTTCGTGGTCGGCTTTGCAAATGAATCGAACGGATCGAAGGCGTGATCATACTGCACATGCGCATCGCTGCAGATCCACTCATTTCCGTATTTGACCTGGCCGCAGCGCTGAACCATCCATCCCATCATCGTTGTGGCGGCAGCGGGATCTGATTCCTTCGCCTTCCCTGCGTCGATGAGGGCCTGGCAGGCGCTTCGACCCTCTTTTGTCGGGAAATCGCCGCACGTGCCGCAGATCGTGGCTGCCTTCAGGTCAGAGCCGAAGCGCGCCATGTACTGCCGTGTGATGACAGAGCCCATGCTGTGCCCGAACATGTAATACGGGACAGCCGGGAACTTCGCGGCCGCAATGTCGTGCAGCTGCTTCTCATCCTTCACCATCGTCTCAAAGCCCGCGTCACCCCAGTCACCCCAGGTGTTGTTCATCATGGCGGTTTTTCCGTGGCCGACATGATCGTCTGCGGCGACGATGTAGCCTGCCTCCAGGAAATGTGCGATCATGTGGAGATACCGGCGGCTGTGCTCGCCGAATCCGTGGACGAGCTGGATGACGCCCTTCGGCTCCGCCGCAGGGACATAAATCCAGTACTGCACCTGGTCACGACCATTCACTGATAAAAAACTATCCTCAAACAGCATAAACGAATACCTCCTTGTTGTGAAGTTTTGCTCCTTGTGACTCTTATTATACGTCATTAATCCTTAAAATGCACGAAACACTGTGGCAAGGAATGTATGATAATATACAAAATGACGATATTGTATGGCGAGAGAGATAACACAGCTTGTCATCGGGCCAATGAATCGTTTCTGACAGATCAGTGACTTTGAGATCGCGCCGGTCAAGGGGTGAGAGCAAAATCTCCTGTTTAGAAAAGGGACGGGCAGAGCTGTACATTCAGTTCCGCCCGTCTTTTTGAAAAATAATGTGAGCATTCAGCGCTCAGATGGGGAATGCTCCCTCTGTTTTTTTAATTCTCCGCGGAGCGCTGAATTCCTATGAAACGGAGTATCATCTCCGCCAGTCTGTCGCTGTGGACCACATAGCTCGTATGCGTCGCGCACCTTACGATGATTTCGCGTGCTCCTTTGATGCAGGAGGCAATATGGTCCGTCTCTTCCTTTCGGACCATGTCGTGCTGGCCAGCGACGATCAACGTCCTTGCCGTGATTTTCTGCAGCTCCTCGTCCTTAATGTCCGGCTCCTCGACCTTTTCCCTGTGCTCCTCTGCAATCATATCGGCAAATGCACGGACATAGTCGGAGAAGCCGGCGGTAGTGTTCATTGGTTTCAATGCCTTTCTGTTATTTCGGTATTAAGTATTATACCACGAGCCGGAAGCGGGAATTCGGAAGCGGAGAGAACAGCAGATAGCTTGTGACAGCTTGTGTGACAATGACAGTAGGTCTTGCTAAAATATGTTTTATTAAATCACGTTTTAGTAAAACGTAATTTAGTAAAAGTGACGACTGGCGTGATATACTGCTTTTAAGTGATCGCGATGAAATATCCGGCTGCAGAATGACCGGGAAGTACGAAGCAGATCAGAATAAGTTTTTTACCGACGGAGGAAATGAATATGCGGCGCAGTGACAGAGAACTGACAGACCTTGAGGATATCCTTGACGTGATGCGGAAGTGTGACGTCTGCCGGATTGCCCTGAATGACGAGGACGGCTTTCCCTATATTCTCCCGCTGAACTTCGGCATGACCTGTAAAAACGGGCAGATTGAGCTCTTCTTCCACAGTGCCACCGAAGGACACAAGATCGATCTGATAAAAAATGACAACCGCGCTTCCTTTGAGATGGACTGCGATCATACGCTGCAGTACTTCGAGGACAAGGGCTACTGCACCTTTGCGTATGAGAGCGTGATCGGAAAGGGACACATCACGATTCTCGAGGGCGATGACAAGGTAACCGCGCTTCAGGAGCTCATGGACCACTACCATACGGGAAAGCACGCGTATTTTAATCCGGCTGCGATCCCGAGGACGACCGTCTACAAGCTGACTGTCGAGAGCGTCACAGGGAAGCGGAAAAAGAAAAAATGAAAGAAGGAGTGCGATCGAAATTCATTTATAATCGCAGCTGCAAAATTTTTTAACCGAAAATACGGTTGAATTCAAGTATAAATAGTGTCTGCTGAGACAAGAAGGTTTTGGCAACAATCAGGCTGTCGAAGCCTCTGGACCAAAATCTTCTTCCTTAAAAATCTGTAACACGTAAAAAAGAGTATAAAGTATCCGCCGATGAATCTTGAAAAGATTCTCGACGAATACGGATAATGCTATTGCTGCAAGTGTAGTATCTGCACGTTTGGTCCGGATCAATCCCATTCCATAACAGCGTTTACCCAGGCTAAAAGCACGTTCTACCTCAATGCGGTCTGTATTATCCTGATATTCTGTTTTTTTATCAATACTGGCCTCATTACCAGGACGCCCAAGTTTTGGGCCGGATAACCGAATACCATGCTGTTTGCAATAATTCCGATTAGCCCGTGTCCGATATATCTGATCTGCAAGAACTCTTTCCGGGTAATGACCAGTCCGTTCACGGAAACGTTCGACGGCATCAATAAGACAGGCGCTTTCATTGTAGGGATCAAAACTGATTTTTTCTATCCTGCCGAATCCCTCGCTGTCAAGGCTGCGATCAAACTTGGCTCCGAATTCGACTGGGGCCTTCACTTTGCCTCGTACAATTGGCCGAATCCAAGGCTGAGTAATGCTGTCTGCCATCCTGACCCAGCGATTCTCCGGATTCATATGGAGACCGATTGGCTGGTTGAAATCGAGGAATGTATGCTGAGATTTATCTGATGGTTTGTACATGAATTTATAGGCCTTTCGGGATAGAATTTTACAGAAAAGTGCACAGAAAATGCAATTTGGGTAATTGAAACCCATGCACTTATTATAACCCAAAACACCTACAAATGCAGTATTTGCAAGGCTTATAAGTTAATCAGCAGACACTACGTAATAATGTCACCTAATGAGTGTGATCTCAGTACAAGGACCGGGACGGTACTGTTTGATTTCTTCAGGAATTCTTGTTTCGACCATGGTATCGCTCCTTGTTCATATCGGTAATATCGCTAAGGATATGATACCATAAAGAGGTGGAGGAGTATTGATGGCAGAGAAGGGACTCACCGAAGCGGAAAAGATAAAGCTGGACAGAAAGATCGAACAGCTGGAGAAGAGAACCTCGAAGATACACCAGGAGTATGATACCCTGACAGAGGAGCTGGAAGAGGTCCTACTGGAGCGTCACCCGGAGCGTCGTGAAGAGAGGATTAAGGAAACTCTTTATCATGCTTACCAAAAGAGTTCTCGATCGATGGAAGAGATTCTGGCCTTCATGGAGAGCGAGGAAGGTGACTTTGACTGGTTGGAAAATGGGTTTTAGGGGACTTTTTTACGAAGTTAACAATTTACAAGAAATTGGCAGACTCCTAAGTGCCTTCAATCTCCATCTGGATGGCACATATCTTGAAATGTTTTCCAGTTTTCTAAAGCCTTTGAGCAGGGTGGCCTTTATCAGGATCTTCTGAAATTGGATACCAGAGATGCAAAGAGGGGTCCACGACTTGTGCAATCAGGAAAGCTGACCGGATTTCAATATATCAATATAATGGAAGAACTTTTCCTCTTGAACCTCCGACCGTCTTCTACGATTTTACTTACCTGAAAGCCGTTATTCACAGCAAGATTGTCCGGGTGACAAAGGTGGTGTATCCGGTTTTTCTATGGAGGAGCGCAGAGTGAGAATACTTATTACCAACGATGATGGAATTTTTGCAGATGGAATAGAACGGCTTGCCGCGGTTGCCTCCAGATATGGAGAAGTATGGGTGGCTGCGCCGGACAGGCAGCAAAGCGCAGGGTCACATAGTATTACACTTTCAAGACCTATAGACGTATATGAACGTGCTTTTCCGGTCAAAGGTGTACATGCTTATGCGGTAACAGGGACTCCCTCAGACTGTGTTAGACTTGGAGTACATAACCTGATGCCGGAAAAACCTGACCTCGTGCTGACCGGAATCAACTATGGATATAATGCGGGTACAGATGTGCAGTACTCTGCGACAGTCGGTGCAGCGATGGAGGCTGTTTTTCAGGGGATCCCGGCAGTGGCTTTCTCGGAGGGCAGAGATGAGGCACATGCTGTCACAGGGAAATATCTGGACGATATGGTGCAGCTTGCAGTAGAAAGAAGATATATCCCGGATGAGATTCTGAATATCAATTTTCCGGGATGTCCAATAAGCGAATTCAAGGGGATCCTTCATGACAGATTTGTGTCACCAGGCTGCATTTATACGGATCGATATGTCGGAGAGAAGATGGAAAACGGAGGTATCAGGTACAGCATCAGACCTATAGAGAATGCTGATTTTGAGGAGGGGTCAGATCTGCGGGCAATCTTCGATGGTTATATTTCGGTAGGTGTGGTGAGCAATTATAGATAATGCGAGCGTAAATGTACTGGACTGGTGGACGGGGGATGACTGACTATGACAGAATTTCATAAAATTATTCTGGGACAGAGCCTGCTTTGTATATGCTGTGTCTTTTATCTCATCTGGTGGGGTTTGTCATTCAGGCCGGATGTGACCGTGAACCGGGAGGGTGGAATCAATGGACTTTTACTCCTGATTACAGCCATATCGGGGTTGGCGGGTGTTGCCTTGTCATTGATTGGGGTAAACAGTCTGCAGGCAGTTGACAAGCCTAAGGTAAATGGTGCGTTTGTGCTTGTCTGTGGTATTGCGGTATATGTTTTTCTGTTGATTCTTACCCGGCTTGCATTTAAGAGACCGGTCACGACAGAACTTTTGCTGATTACGGCCTGGGCAATGCTGGAAATGACAGTCATCAGCTCTTTAAACGCGGGAGGAAGGCTTACAGATATTCGCTTCTGGATTCTTGCAGCAGTTGTTGCTATTGCATTTGTAGGCAGCATGATCTTGTATGTTCTCTATTACCGGATGGAGCCGATGAGGGCTTTTTATGCCGCGATGGTTCCGCTGATCACAGAAGGTGCGTCCATGCTGGTGGTGATTCTTCTAAGCATCTAGAAAATGCAGCCAATACAGGTGTTTCCGGAATATTGATGACAAATGTGGTCAGATCCACATGAAATTTATCGGCCAGGAAGAAATACTGCTGAATCGGGTAGAGGAACTGAACCGTTATCTGTCATCCGGTACTGTAAAAGGAATAAGAAAGAACATTTAATGACGCAGTTGCCGTACTCCAGCGAGGTGGATATCTTCTGATGGATGAAATTGAGGATCATTTCAATCGAGAGATCGTGGCCACTCTGATCCGCTTTTTTGTGGGCATATGGATAAAGAAAATACTTCATCAGGTTGTGAACTTCCAAAGAAAAGTACCCTCAATGAGTAATTCGTCAATCGTGAGATGAAGAAAATGGCCAAAAACCGGCGTTTGTAATCGAAAATGATTGCAAATAGCCGGCTTTTTTGTTATACTTTTT
>Ga0214925_100829_pt1 | contig 10203 bp, 8 predicted proteins | sample Stichaenrichment_FD_168299 | JGI IMG/M metagenome (GOLD analysis project Ga0214925, IMG submission 168299) | Xylose enriched microbial communities from anaerobic bioreactor in Madison, Wisconsin, United States - 63SRT | ecosystem: Engineered > Bioreactor > Anaerobic > Unclassified | place: USA... | reverse complement strand
TCTTGCCTGCTTCCTGTGGATAGAGCAGGTAAGGCATTCTGAGCAGGAGAAGAAGGATATACTCTCAGGCAAGCTTGCAGGAGGCAGGTATGTTCCATACCAGGCGTGCGCTCATAGACATGGAGCAGCCCTTCTGGAGCTATTGGAAGGACAGGGGCGCCAGGTCAATCATGGTCTAACAGCGAGATAAGAGAAGGGATTCCGTCCTAGCCGCGGAATCCCTTCTCTTATTCACAACGCTTAGGCTACTGGATTAAGACCAGCTACTACTGCCCCTGCTCGGCGTACTTGCGCTCGGTGGCCTCCTTGGCAGGGCGCCACCACTCCTCGTGCTCGCGGTACCACTCTATGGTCTGGGCAAGACCTTCCGCAAAGTCAGTGTGGACAGGCCTCCAGCCGAGCTCTCGCTCCAGCTTCGTCGGGTCGATAGCGTATCTCCTGTCGTGGCCAGGGCGGTCACGCACCCAGTCGAAGGTATCCTCCGTCTGGCCCATGAGGGAGAGAATCTCGCGCAGGACCTCTATGTTGCTCTTCTCACCGTTGGCACCTATGAGGTAGGTCTCGCCGATGGTGCCCTTCGTGAGGATATCCCAGACGGCGCGGGAGTGGTCCTCGGTATGTATCCAGTCGCGTACGTTCTCGCCCGTGCCGTAGAGCTTGGGACGTATCCTGCAGAGGATGTTTGTGACCTGGCGTGGTATGAACTTCTCCACATGTTGGTAGGGCCCGTAGTTGTTGGAGCAATTAGAGATTGTAGCGCGGATCCCGTAGGTCCTCTCCCAGGCACGGACCAAGAGGTCGGAAGATGCCTTTGTGGAGGAATACGGCGAGCTCGGCCTGTACGGATCGTCCGGCTCGAAGCGACGCGACTCATCGAGTGCCAAATCCCCATACACCTCGTCCGTGCTGATGTGGTGGTAGCGAACATCGTACTTCCTTGCCGCCTGCAGCAGCCTGTAGGTCCCCACGACATTTGTCTGCACGAAGGGCTCAGGGTCTGCTATTGAGTTGTCGTTGTGAGACTCCGCCGCATAGTGGACGATCGCATCGTGTCCGGGGACCACCTGGTCCAGCAGCTCTGCATCACAGATGTCGCCCACGACGAGCTCCACCTGCGATTTAGGAAGTCCCGCAATGTTTGCAGGGTTCCCTGCATAGGTGAGCTTGTCCAAAACCGTGATGTGGCACTCCGGATGGTTCCTCGCCACCCAGCGCACAAAGTTGGAGCCTATGAAGCCGCAGCCGCCCGTAACGACGATATTTGTCGGCTCGAAGATATCTGGCATCTAGCCTTCCTCCTTCTGAAGCGTGTCCATGTACTGCGCGAGCTCTTCCTCCCAGTCGGGCATGTGGAAGCCTGCAGCCTCGAGCTTGGCGAGCGAAAGGGCGGAGTGCACCGGCCTGGGGGCTATGGGTCCCTTAGCAGATGCGTAGTATTCCTTGGTGGAGACGGGCACAACAGCACTGCCGTTGCCGTGCCTCTGCTGGAAGACGGCACGTGCTATGTCCGCCCAGCTCTTCACAGCCCCCGATCCTGTGCAGCCGTAGGTGCCATATGCCGCATGGGTGTCCAGAAGATGGAAGATAGCTGCCGCCATGTCACGCGTGAAGGTGAGCCTTCCCAGCTGGTCGTCCACGACGGTGACGTGGTCAAGAGCGTCATCGGGGTCTGCGCACCTGTCGGAGAGCGAAGCCATAGTCTTCACAAAGTTGTGACCGTCCCCTATGACCCAAGAGCTCCTCAGGATATAGTGCTTCGGGCACCCTGCGACGGCGAGATCTCCTGCTGCCTTGGACTGACCATAGACGGAAAGCGGGCTGAAGGGCTCGTCTTCCGTATGGAGCTCCTTCGTCCCGTCGAAGACGTAGTCGGAGGAGATGTGAACGAGCACGATGCCATGCTCTGCGCAGGTGCGTGTGAGCAGGGCCGGGCCCTGGGCGTTGGCCTTCCAGCAGGAGACGCGGCCTTCCGCAGTCTCGGCTTTGTCGACAGCCGTCCAGGCACCGCAGTTGATCACGGTGCCATAGAGGTCCCAGTCGTACTTGGAGTAGGAAGAAGGATCCGAGAAGTCGAAGGTATCGATGTCGCAGAAGTCGAAGGAGGAGAGGAGGCCCCTGCTCTCGGCGAGCCTCCTCACGGCGCGTCCCAGCTGCCCGTTGCAGCCCGTGACGAGCGTCCTCTTCGGAGCCATCGGCACGACGTCCTTGAGATACGGATGGTGGAGGTCGGCCCCGGAGAGCGTAGCTTTAGAGAGCGGGATCGGCCACTGGATATCGAGCTCCGGATCCGCAAGGTTCACGAAGGTGTAGGTCTTCTTGAGCTCCGCCGACCAGTGCGCATCGACGAGGTAGGTATAGGCCGTGCCGTCCTCGAGCGCCTGGAAGGAGTTGCCGACGCCTCTCGGGACATAGATGGCACGCGACGGGTCGAGCGTCGTGGTATAGACCTTCCCGAAGGTGGCAGAGCCCTGCCGGAGGTCCACCCATGCGCCGAAGACCGATCCCGTGGCGACGGAGATGAACTTGTTCCATGGCTCCGCATGGATGCCGCGAGTCACGCCCCTCTCCGCGTTGAAGGAGATGTTGTTCTGCACCACGTGGAGGTCGGGGATGCCGAGCGCCACCATCTTGGCCCTCTGCCAGTTCTCCTTAAACCAGCCTCTCGAGTCTCCATGCACGGAGAGCTCCACGACCTTGAGGCCGTCTATGCCAGTCTTCTGGACTTCCAGATTCTTTTCGAATTCGAAATCGGACATTATCTCCTTGGCCTTTCCGCTAGGATCGTCCCACTGGCGACTTCCTTCAGATGCTGTCCGTATACCGACTTGCCATAGTGCTCCGCGGCATCCATCAGAATACCTCTATCAATCCAACCGTTCTCGTAGGCGATCTCCTCAGGCACAGACACTGGCAGATCCTGCGCACGTTCGACACTCCTGACGAACTCTCCCGCCTCGTAGAGCGACTCCATGGTACCAGTGTCGAGCCAGGCGTATCCTCGCCCGAGTGTCACGACAGAGAGGGAACCATCCTCCAGATACATCTGGTTGAGGGAGGTGATCTCAAGCTCTCCACGTGCTGAGGGCCTGACCTGCTCCGCCATCTCGCAGACGCGCAAGTCATAGAAGTAGAGGCCGGTCACAGCATAGGAACTCTTCGGATGCTCAGGCTTCTCCTCGATGGATATAGCATTGAAGTCCTCGTCAAACTCCACGACGCCGAAGCGCTCGGGGTCGTCCACATGGTAGCCGAAGACCGTGGAACCATCACCGCGCTCCGCACGCTCTGCCGCACGGCGCAAGTGTCTCGAGAGGCCGTTGCCGTAGAAGATATTGTCGCCCAGCACAAGCGCACAAGGTCCACCGTTAATGAACTCCCTGCCAATAATAAAAGCCTGTGCAAGGCCATCAGGAGAGGGCTGCTCGGCATAGGAAAGGCTGATTCCGAACTGCGAGCCATCTCCCAGAAGCCTCTTGAAGTTTGGCAGATCATGGGGTGTCGAGATAATCAGGATATCCCGTATGCCGGCAAGCATGAGGGTCGAGAGCGGATAGTAGACCATCGGCTTGTCATAAACTGGTAGGAGCTGCTTGCTCGTGACGCTCGTGAGCGGGTAGAGCCTCGTTCCGCTGCCTCCCGCCAGAATGATTCCCTTCAACATCTGCCACCTTACGCATTGTTTCTACGTCGATAACTTGAGTCTAAGCAAGCATAAACTAGTAAACCCGCATCATATACAACATGAGCATACAAGCATATTGCTTCTCTAGGGAAACGATGATTAATGTCTATGCCGGCCGCAAAAGGCCACGTGGCTGGTCCTTTCTGACACATCATTGGGAATTAATCATCGTTTCCCTAGACAGCCGGTTCTAGGTTCTTCTTGTACTGCATTGGACACATTCTAGTAAGTCATTACTTCGGTGTTGGATCCTTGTGATATGTGGCATAGGGGGAGCTAAAAATATAGTTCATGGCTCCACTCCACCTTGGACGGGACAAAGCGTTAGCTCCGGCTTTTATGACACCGCAATGCCCCTTTTGAGCAGTTCGGCTCATTCACATTAATGATGAGCCCAAGACTCCCTTCTGAACTCCCGAACCCGAATGTTTATAAGACATAGACAGACTCAGATATCATCATTAGATATTAGATAGATAGTATATTGTCATGCAAGTATTATACATATTTATTATATAATAAAAGCTTCCCAATCCGATGTACTATACAAAGTACCTGATAGTTAGCGGCTTTCTCGGGTCAGATGCCGGTTGAATGGCAAGAAAACGCATAGAATCAGGCAATTTTGTGGCTAAAATGTCCTCAGATCCTTGACAAATTTCGCCATAAATCCCTTAATATATAGTACTGTATATGATATAATGTACTATATATAGGAGAGGGTATTATGGCAGTTCCAAAGTACATCCGCGAGGTACCAAGACCGGTCAATACCGTTGTCATTGATAACGGAAAGGATGGCCCGACTCGCTACGCAGTGCGTGAACGCAAGGGCGTTCAGTATGTCTCCGGCGGCAACCCCCAGCCTCAGAACGGACGGGTGATCGGGCACATCGTCGATGGTGTTTATGTGCCGAAGTCACGAGTCGTTACGGATGCGGTAGCGACTATGCTTTCTTACGGTTCCGTCGCATTTGTCCATTCGGTATCATCTGATCTGATGACCGAACTGCTTCAGGTTTACAATGTCAAAGATGCTTATCGCATTATGGCGATCGCGATGCTCCGGGTTGTAAAGCCAAAAGTAACTGACGGACGGCTTGGCACGCACTATCGCAGGACATATGTTTCAAAGTATTATCCAGGCGTAGCGCTGTCCCCAAACAGTGTCTGCAATTTCATGCAACATCTCGGCCAGGCAGGCAAACAGCGGAAAGCTTTTTACCAGCTCCGCATGGCAAAGGTGATCGCCAATCATCATATCGCCATAGACGGAACCCTGAAGCAGGATACCAGCGCGGTTAATGATCTTTCCGCATTCTCCTATAAGGCGAAGAAGAAAGGCTGCCAGGAAGTCTCCGTTCTCTATGCTTATGACATTGAGACCACAGAACCGATCTGTGCCGAAGTATTCCCGGGAAACAGCACAGATGCCGCATCATACCGCTCATTTATCCGGGATAATGACATCCGGCGTGGCATTATCGTTGCAGATAAGGGATTTCCTCCAAGCAGTATCAAGGAAGAATTATCGGAACGTCCTGATCTGCATTTCCTGACGCCGATCAAACGGAACGATACCCGCATTGCCAAAAACAGGATGCTGGAATTCGACAGCGTCATAACAGGCGTTAATGACCATGTCGTATATAAGAAAGCAGCGATCAAAGGTGGCAGGTACCTCTACGCTTATAAGTCCTCCAACAAGGCAAGAGCGGAAGAAGCCGCATATCTCTCCCGAAGAGAAAAGAAGCAGGACTTCACTTCGGAAGGCTATGCCAAGAAGAAGGAATTGTTTGGTGTTATCGTATTCGAGTCGGATCAAGATCTCGATCCGAAAACAGCTTACTCCTGCTATGACGACCGCTGGCTACTTGAACTTGTATTCAACAGGTACAAGAGCGATGAATGTCTTGATAAAACTAATGTGCAGGGCGACTTCTCAGTTATCGGATCGGAGTTTGTAAACTTCATCTCAACCGTTATTACTTGCAGGTTAATCAAGAAAGCACGTAAAGCCGGATTGCTCAATGAGGTGTCATATGGTGATCTCATGGACGACCTCGCTTCTGCATGGCGGGAAGTCGACGCACCTGACAGCCTACCTGAGACCGGAGACAAGTATTGGGTACATACGTTAAAAACGGTCTTCGAAGAGTTGGAGACCCTTGGTTTATCAAAACCCATTCCAAAGCCGGGGCCCAAGAAAAGGGGGGCGGCCGAGAAAGGATCCGGTTGACGAGAAGCCGAAGCGTAAACGCGGCAGGCCGAGGAGAAAGCCATGATCACGCGGTGCCTATAGTACCGCAGTTTGGGAAACTCTTAATATAATATACATTCCTGTTATCCTAAGGTAGGCTTTAAGTCCGGAAAGTCCGGACCTCCTTGATTTTTGCAAGGATCACACCCTTCTTGGCTGCAAGCAGGACCACTATTGCAATGAGTGCGGTATAGCGGGCAATAGGATATGCATATATACCAGAAAAGACTATTGAAGCAATAGTAAGAAATATCGCCATAATCCATATCGCTTTGCCATTTAAAATACGAAGTCCTGTTTTCTCCTTAGCAATACGCTGGGCAAAGTAATAATGGTTGATAGCGAGAGCTATATAGCAGACGAGGGTTGTATATCCGGCTACCCGGTAACCAAAAATGGGGATAAAGATTGCATTAAGCACTACGTTTAGCGCCGCAGCAACAATCGACGCCACAGTAGCAATCTTTGTCTCCTCGTAGAAGAACTCTATATTGGAACAATAAGAATAAAGGTAGATAAAGAATACGCTCGCCGCTATCACAGGAACTAGCTCCATCGCCTCGCCGTATTTAGCAGGAGCAAGAATAGCTACGACATCGGGAGCAAGTGCATCCATAAGCAGTATTGCAACAGCCAGAAAACCCAAGATCTCTAGTCCAGTCCTGTTAACTGGAGAATAATCCTTCGAATCGAGCTTACGATATAGCCACGGTATCACTGTATTGTTTAAAGAACCAGTCAGAATCGCCATGAGCATGCCCGCCGAGTAAGCGATGCTATATATGCCTGCTTCAGATGCGCTACAAAACTGACCTATCATAATGCGGTCAGACGAATTGAGCAAAACCTCAGAGAGATAATGGGGCAGCAAAGGAATGTTGAATGTAAGCGTAAATTTCCAATAATTCCAGCAAAATAGCCTCTTACTGCGGCGTAGGATAGCTCCCCCTAGAGCTATTGCCATGGCAAGATATATAAGGATAGAAGACACTATGCGGGCAAGAACCTTATCCTGAGCAATGACGACAACGGGAATACCGAGAGCAGGTACACCTACAGCAAGAACAACCGCAGCTGCCACCACTTTTTTATACTCGAAGTCATAACGCGCACGGCAGGCCCATACGTCATAGATTTCTGAAGCAACGACCTCAACCAACATAAGAAGTATGTAGGAATCAGGCATCCCCATAAATGCCGAGGCCTGATCATGAAAAAGCACGGCGATTACCGCCCAGGCAGCACCCATCGTACATATGAGACCCATGACAGATGTGGTGTATCCCTCTCGGTCATAAGGGTAACGGACCATCCCGTTGTTAAACCCTCCGTAAGCCACACCGAGCGTCACTACATATACAAAGATGCTCTCCCAGCTCTGATAGACACTGAAAGACCCATACTCATCCGTTGTGAGCAATCGCGTAAAAATAGGCACAGTTATGAAGGAGATGCCCCTCAAGATAAACCCACTTAGGGTTATCCACAGAGCAGCGCGCCTCACCTGTGAAAGGCCTGCGTATTTGTCTTTGAGCTTATTGATAATTGATGCCATGTTCTACATTTCGACGAGTATTCCCGGGATATCAATTGAACCATTAAACATACTTGGTCGATCATAAAGAAGACCTTCATGGAGTCGCGACCTAGTCTTTTCATTCAGAAGGACACCAGCTGCTTCACTTCACGCATAAACCGTATCGTCAATCCATATGAAAAGCAAGAGGGTCTTCTTATTGGAAGGCGAGTGAATTCTGCCAGCACGTACAGCGGCCACTGATGATCGATTTCCAATGGCGGATTAGCATTCTAAGTGCAACACGATAGCCCGCTGAATGTAAGCGTGGCACACTCCGGAAGGCTACGATGTTGGTTGGCTCAATCAACGTCGAAAGCTAGAAGGAATGTGCCACTACAAGCATCTTAGCCCACAGGAGAAAGACCGCATAGCCGAGCTGTGTGGCACAAGGGAAGGTCAATCGGCTATATCGCGGCAGAGATCGGTAAGGACAGCTCCAGCGTCTGCCACAAGCTCAAGAGGAACGCACGCCACGGCCGCTTTAGGGCCTGCGCTGCCCAAAAGGAGGGCGGATGAGCGCCGCAGGAGATGCAGGCCAAAAGGGCTCTTCGCTACTTATGGTGGGTAGCATATCTGCATCCCCTTGAGGGCGTGGCCTTTAAACGGTAGGATTTTCCCCGACAGGAGGCTGCGTTCCTAAGGTGCGATATGGATGCTTAAGGCAGGGATGCTAGCAAGGCTCTTTAAGAGGTCGATGGGACTCGGCGACGAATGGGAGGTCACGGGCGTCTGGTTTAAGAAGCGCGAGGAAGCGCAAGACGAGCTCCATGTGAGGGTCGCGCACAGGAGGGGCCAGGCGCTCGAGTGTCCCGTCTGCCACAGGAAGTGCGGCACCTACGACACGCGCGAGAGGACCTTGTGGCATCTCGACATCTGGCAATACGAGACCATCGTGCACTGCGCGCTGCCCAGGGCCGACTGCCCCAAAGACGGCGTGCATGCCGCAAGGATGCCCTGAAAGGTCCGCCCGAACTCGCACTTCACCGCCCTCTTCGAGGCGCAGGTGATCGTGATGGCGCTCTCAGGAATGAGCGTGGTAGCGATAGCGCATCTGATGCACGAGACGGACACGCGCATATGGAGGCTGCTGGGCAAGGCCGTGGCCGAGGCGAGGGATGCCGCCGACTACTCGGATGTCGTGCGCGTGGGCATAGACGACACCGCAAGGAGGCGCGGCCAGAGCTACATCAGCATCATGGCAGACCTCGACGGCCAGCGCGCCGTGGCCGTCACGCAGGGCAGGGACAAGGGGGCCGTAGGCAGGCTCTGCGCCGAGCTTAAGGAGCACGCAGGGTACCGCACGAAGGTCTTAGAGGTCATACGCGACATGGCCGAGGCATACTCGCTTGGCGTAGCTGCAGAGATGCCCCAGGCCACACAGAGCGTGGACAGCTTCCATGTGGTGCAGCTCCTGATGAGGGCGACAGACCCTGTGAGGTGCGCAGAGCGGCGCGAGTCGGCGGAGAAGCACAAGGCAGCTTGCCCAGACGAAGTACGTATGGCTGAAGGAGAAGGAGTCGCTCACAAAGCTCCAGCTCGCCAAGAGGGAGGAGCTCGACCCTGCGAAGACCCATCTCAGGGAGGCACGCGCCTGCCAGATGGGAGAGGCGCTGCAGGACGTGTACTCATGCGCAGGCAGAAAATCGGCAGGCAGGGCCCCTGGAGCGCCTCTGCTCGTGGATGATGCACTCTGCCGTGGCCGAGATGAAGAGTGTGGTGAGGACTCTCAGGAAGGAGCGGGAAGGCATCCTCAACTGGTGGAAGAGGGGCTCCACCAACTCGTTCCTCGAAGGCCTCAACTCGGTCGTCCAGTCCGCCCGCAGCATCGCCAGGGGCTTCAGGAGCATCACCTACTTCAAGACGATGATCTTGCTCAGGCTAGGCCGTCTGGACTTCACGACCCAGAAGAAGCTCACATGCGCTACCCACTAGAAACAGCGAAGAGCCCATCTTTTGCCGGCAGGCTGCGCTTCCCGGCTCCCAGGGTCGCCTGATCTGTCTTGGAGCCTTTTGCCGGATGCGGTGCATGGGGCAGGACGGCGGCTTCTGCATGTGCTGTATGAGCATCCTTCCCTGCCTTTCTCGCATGCTGGCCGCAAAAAGCCGTGTGGTCGGTCCTCTCTGGTACGTTATAGGGAATTAATCATCGTTTCCCTAGATAACGGGTGGGTCTGGCGCTTCACAGACATGCCGATGGTTAGCATGCAGGGCTATCTCAACTAGTAGATCTACCTCTTCCGGGCCAACCAAGCCCGTGATAGGTGGCCTGAAACTGCAAGAGTGGTTCACCATATGATGATGGCCGAGGCCAGTTTCTGCAGTCCGACAAAGATACACTATCACCCGTTATCCAGACTGTTAGATTCAGTAATATTCGACCACTCACAGGCCGTAATTAATTGGAAATAGATTAGAAATCAAACGAACCTAATACTAACCTATCCTGAAAACATGTTTTTCAGCCGGCAGATTGTCAAGCTGAGTGCACCATCTCCCTAAAGACCTCGTTGGCTGTCCTGTATCCAAGGACCTTCCTCGCCCTGTCACAGATCAGCTCTACCGCATGCTGCACCTCCTCATTTGTGACCTTTTCGAAGTCTGTGCTCTTAGGGGAAGAACTTGCGCAGGAGCCCGTTGGTGTTCTTAACTGTTAGCTTCTGCCATAGATGGTGAGGGTCGCAG
>Ga0214925_100827_pt1 | contig 10287 bp, 8 predicted proteins | sample Stichaenrichment_FD_168299 | JGI IMG/M metagenome (GOLD analysis project Ga0214925, IMG submission 168299) | Xylose enriched microbial communities from anaerobic bioreactor in Madison, Wisconsin, United States - 63SRT | ecosystem: Engineered > Bioreactor > Anaerobic > Unclassified | place: USA... | reverse complement strand
GCTTGCCTTGCGGCCTTTGCGGCCCTTGCCATAACTGCGCTTGTTATCAGCTTCGCTACAGCTGGCCAAGGCATCGGCTCAACTACAACCTTCTCTTCTCGCGGTGAAGAAACAGCCACCACCACTAAAGACAGCTCTAAAGAAAAGCCCCAGGCGAGCACCGACTCTCAGAAGGACTCCCCCTCTACCACAAACACCAACGGCTCTGAAAGCTCATCGGGCTCGACCAGCACCTCTGATAACACAGGCGATTCGTCGTCGACAAGCAATGCGGACAGCGGCACATCCTCGTCAACAACAGATAGCGAGGAGAACTCTAGCTCGCAGGACTCGAGCAGCTCATCGTCTGGCAACAACTCCGGTACCTCCTCCTCGTCATCTGGCAACAGCTCAGACAGCGGGACTTCCTCCAGCAGTCAAGACTCGGCTGACAGCGCCACCTCCAACGGAAATTCCTCCAGCGATTCAGGACAGACAAGCAGCTCCACGGCTACCAATAGCGCCGATACGTCTTCTAAAAACACCAGCTCCAAAACCAGCAGCTCGACTAATTAATTTAAAAGGGAGAGAACCTCGCGCTTCGCAGCAATGAAGGCGCCCGTTAGCTCGAAGTCCGTCTCCTTGGGATTAGAGGGGCGCTCGACGGCCACCTCTCCGACGATGTGGCTTGGCTTACCCCCGAGGACATAGATCCTTCTTGCCATGGCAACGGCCTCATCGACATCGTGTGTGATCATCAGCGACGCGATGCCAAGGTCTCGGCTCGTCTTTGAAAACCATTGGCGAAGGTCTTTGCGCGTGATGGCGTCGAGCGCCGAGAACGGCTCATCGAGAAGCATCACATCTGTGCCCAGCAGATAGGTCCGCAAGAAGGCAGCACGCTGGCGCATGCCCCCTGAAAGCTCAGAGGGCCACAGGCTCTCTGTTCCTGTCAGACCAAAGCGGCTGAGAAGAGGCCGAGCCTTTTTGAAAGCCTCTTCGCGGGAAGCGCCTGCGATCACAAGGGGCAGGCAGACGTTGTCTAGAATGCGCTTATTGGGCAAGAGAAGATCTTTCTGGAACATGTAGCTCACATGTCCGGGCTCGGCCGTGCTCTCTTGCCCATGCACGAGCACCGTTCCCGACATTGGCTTGAGAAGGCCGGACAAAGCATGCAAGATCGTAGTTTTGCCGCAGCCGGAACGGCCAACCATGCACACGGTCTCCGCTGTGGCAACAGCAAGGCTCACGTCATGTACCACCTCGTGCTCGCCATCCCATGAAAGGCAAAGATGGCGAGCTTCGAGGGCGAAAGGGCTAGAGGCCGAGGAATTGGCAGAGGGGGCTGGCACGTCAGGCCTCAAGATAGTCCATCGAGAAGCCGGCACTCGCATCAAGTTGGTTATCTACCAACGAATTGTCATTGAGCCAGGTATAGAACGTTTGCCACCGGCCCTTATCGATTACCCCCCAGCTTGAGGCATCAGCTTGATACTGGCCGGCAAGGTAGGATTGGCTTTGCTTCACCAAGGCAGAGTCCAGCTCCGGCACGGCATCACACAGGATCTGCGCAGCGTCATCCGGATTGTCAATGGCATATTCATAGCCTTTTTTCGTCGCTCGCAAAAAAGCTTTCGCTTGATCCGGAGAACTGGAAAGAAAGTCGTTGTTTGCCGCAATCACCGGCGTGTAGTAGTCAAAGACGTCGTCTATTGAGATGAAGGAGAAGTAATTGTAGGCAAAGTTCTGCACAATTGCATTCTGCACTGCCCATCCCTCATAAACCCAGACGGTGTCGAAAAGGTTTGACTTCAGGCCGCTCACCTCATCGTCGACGCTATAAGGAACCATCGTGATTTGTGAGAAGTCGCCTCCGTCTGCCTCTACGACATCTTTGATCGTTGCCTGCTCGACGGGCTGGTCCCACGTCGCATAGGTGTGGCCTGCCATTGCGGCAGGGTGTGTGATGTTATCAGCCGCGCGACTCATGATGCCCGAGGTGTTATGTTGAATTACGGCAGCGATGGCTGTGTAGGGCATCGGGTCAGACGAGCCGAAGCTGTTGGCCATCACGTCTTGATAGGAGACGCCAAGCTGCGCGCTGCCAGCGCCGATCAGGGCGTCAGCCCCATCCTCAGGCGGCTGTTGAATGTCAATCTCCAGGCCCTCATCGGCATAGTAGCCCTTAGCCTGTGCGACGTAGATTCCTGTGTGGTTGGTGTTGGGCGTGTAGTCAAGCACGAAGGAGAGCTTCGTAAGGCTGCCTGAAGTCGAGCTGCCCGTCGAAGAGCTACCGGCGGAAGCAGAAGAGGCACTGCTGCTGCCACAACCCGCGAGCATGGAGCCCGCAGCTGCCAGACCACTTATGCCGGCACCCGTGAGAAATGAGCGCCGCGTAAAACGCGCATTGAGAAGATGAGATATCATGATTGGTCCTTCCTTCCTTTGTTGCCCTCCCACGGCATTGCAACATGCTCAATGGCGTCAACCAGCTTCATCAGCAAAAGCGAGAGGACAGATATCAGTAAAATCACAGCAAACATGCTGTCATAGGCAAATGACTTGCGATACAGGGTCATCATGTGGCCGATGCCAACGGAGCTCCCGATCCATTCGGCAACCACGGCGCCGACAATGGCATAGGTCGCTGAAATCTTAAGTCCCGAAAAGAACTGTGGCAAAGCTGCGGGCAGCTTAACATTCCAAAAGACTTGGCTGCGGCTTGCCCGCATCGTGCGCATCAAGTCCAGCAAATCAGGATCCACTGACGCGAAGCCTGAAACGAGCGAAACCGTTATAGGAAAAAACGTCGTGATGACAACGAGGATCACTTTGGGAGCCAGCCCATACCCAAACCACAGCACGAGGAGCGGCGCTATGGCAATCGTCGGTATTGTTTGGGACACCGTGATGAGTGGGTTGAGCGCCAACCTGAAGGTCAGGAAGCGATCCATCCCAACAGCGAATATGAAACCTGCGGTCACGCCAATCACAAGGCCCAATGCCGCCTCTTGGAGCGTGACAAGAGTGTTGGAGAGGAGCAGCGCAGGATCCTTGCCAAATGCAAGCACCACAGCAACAGGGCTCGGCAACATATAGCCAGGGACTATGCCCGTCGCGCACACAAACTGCCAGACAGCAAGAATCACGACGATGGCTGCTGTCGGGACGAGGGTGCGGCGCATACGGTTAAGCCCTGTCACAGAAGAGGTGTGCATGGTGCTCCCTATGCAACGGCTTCTTTTTTGGCGAACTCCGGAGCCCCTTCATGATATTTTGAAACCTTATGCTCTGTGCTCATTACGTCGCCAGTCGTCTTGTAGTCGATCTTGACATAGGTCATCACATGGCCACAGCCTGCCTTTGCGCCAACAAGCTGACACTGCTTTAAGCATTCCATGCAAGCGTCGTAATCGCCTTCTATGGCCGTCTCAAAAGGACCAACAAAATAATCAAGGCCTGTGGAGTCGATGTAGGCAATCACCGCATCGACAACGCGACAGACCTCCGCGTCACCTGCGACATCCATCGGCAGGTACTGGATCGCAATAGAACAGTTCATATGTACTCCTTCCGGCGCACGACCTTCAAAAAAAGGCCCCGCGCGTTGTGCGGGACCCATACAGACGACTCTGGTCCCTACGCTGGCATTACCCAGATCAGGTAGAAGGTCAAGGCCGCATAACTGGGCCCTCTCTCAGCCGGCGTGCGCCAGCCCCCTTTTGTCGTTGTGTAGTGTAGCACGGTTTGCAAAAACAAGCAGCGCCATGCGCGCACTACTTTCTATGCTCTAGCTACCATGACAGCAATTCATACCCATCCTCTGTAACGACGACCTGTATCTCCCATTGAGCAGAGTCTGAGCCGTCCTTCGTGCGCACGACCCAGCCATCTCCTCTGTCAATGTAAATGTCTGGGGCACCGGCATTAATCATCGGCTCAATTGTGAAGCACATGCCCGGAACAAGGACGTAGCCGGTGCCTGGATCCCCGACATAGCCGACAAAGGGGTCCTCATGAAACTCGCGACCGATACCATGGCCACCGAAGTCACGCACGACGCTGAAGCCTGCTTGTTCGGCTTGGGTCTGCACTGCATGGGCGACGTCACCGAGATGCCCCCAAGGCCTCACTGCCGCAAGGCCCGCTTCAACGCTTTTCTTCGTGACGTCCACCAGCCGACGGCGCTCAGTAGAGACGTCTCCTATGCAAAACATGCGAGAAGAGTCAGAAAAGTAGCCGCCCTTGATTGTTGAGCAGTCGACGTTGACGATGTCTCCGTCGGCAAGCACGATGTCCGGCGAAGGTATGCCGTGGCAAACGACGTCATTGATCGATGTGCAGACGCTTTTCGGATAGCCCTCATAGTTGAGGTCTGCTGGCACGGCATCATGCTCAATGGTGTAGTCATGGATCCACTGGTCGATCTGCTCGGTCGAAACGCCGGCTGCGATACGCTTCCCCACATAGTCAAGCACCCCTATATTGACCTCAGCAGAGCGCTTTATGCCGGCGATGTCTGCCGCCGTCTTAAAGAGACGGCGCGGCAGGACCTCCTCTCCACGACTTGCGAGCTCCTCGAGGCGTTGGTCCCGCCGCATGTGACACTTCTTATATTTTTTTCCGCTCCCACACCAACAAAGATCGTTACGGCCTGGAACGGGCTGACCATCATACATAGCTAACTCCTTTTGACCATTAAAGTATAACGATCATGGAGAGAAGGGCAGCCGTTCCTCCGCATCTGTTCTTGGCCAAAGATCACCCGGTGTTCTGAAGGCCTGCGGCAACGCCTGAGACAGTACACAAAATGAGATAGATGTATTTCTCACGCTGCTCAGGCGAGAGGTTCTCCACGCGGACCTCACGCAGCGCCCGGGCCTGGGTGACGGACAGCGCATTGACAAACGGAAGGCGCATCCGTATGACGGGGCCGAGCACCTGGCGATGTTGCAAGGGCCATTCATCGCCTACGATCTTGAGCACCCAGTGCCTCGTCAGGTCCATCTCATCCATGACCTTTTTCGTGAGGTCATCGCGACTTCCCAGATCGAGATACATGCGTGCTATGCGATCGTCGGTTTTGGAGAGGGACATTTCGATATTGTCAATAAAGGTCGAGAAAAGGGGCCACTCGGCATAGGCGGTGCGCAATGAGGAGAGGTCATCGAGCTCTGCGCACGCCGTCCCGAGGCCATACCATGCTGCAAGATTGATGCGTGCCTGGCTCCAAGAAAATATCCAAGGAATCGTTCTCAAGTCATCTAACGACTTTGCACCAAGCCCGCGTTTGGCAGGACGAGACCCAATGGGCATCAAGCCTATCTCATTGAGCGGGGTAACCGTCGAGAACCACTCGGCGAAGCCCTCAGTGTTAAGCAGGTCAAGATAGTGCCTGTGCGAGGATTCAGAGAGCTTCTCGGCCATTGGCCAGTACTGCTCTGTCGTCTTAGTGTTGGTCCACTCAATGGATGGCGCCGACTGCAGAAGCGTCGCCGCAGCAACTGACTCCACATGGCGACGGGCAAGTGTCGGGTCCCCATAGCGGGCGAATATGACCTCACCTTGCTCGGTCAGTTTGAAGCGGCAGTTGACTGAGCCCTTCGGCTGAGCAAGGACTGCGCGGTTAGCCGGTCCTCCCCCTCTGCCGACAGCACCCCCACGCCCATGGAAAAGCGTAAGGTCTATGTGGTTGTGCTCTGCCCATTGGGCTATTTCAGCTTGCGCCTTGTGCAAGGCGAGCGTGGCGGTTGTGGGGCCTGCGTCTTTTGAAGAATCTGAGTAGCCGAGCATGACCTCCATGCGGCGACCATTCTCAGCAAAGCGGCGCTGTACGTCTGGTAGCTTGATGATCTCATCGAGCGTCTCGACGGCATGTTCAAGATCATCGAGCTGCTCAAAGAGAGGAATGACGTCAAGGGTGGGGACGTCTTCCGCGTGTGCGAAGGCCAAGCGAGCCAACTCGTAGACATCTGCGACATTCTGGGCCGACTTCGTGAAGCTGATGATGTAGCGACGAGCCGCTTTCAGACCGTTACGCCGCTGGATCCACGCAATCGCGCGAAATGTGTCCAGCACCTCTCGCGTCATCGGGGAAAGCTCTCCACGTTCGCCCCAACGCCCATGCTCGCGGATATCCTCAAGTGCACGACTGTGCACGATCGAATGCTGGCGGAACTCCATCTCGACCAAATGAAAGCCAAATGTCTCCGCCTGCCAGATCAGCTTCTGCAATGGCCCGTAGGCCGTGCGGACTGCCCCGGCAGCCACCAGAGAATTTTGGACAGTTCGTAGATCAGCGATGTAATCCTCACAACTTGCATACATCACGTCGGCTGTCCGCGTGATCGTCGCCTCGAGGCGCTTGGAGATCACAAGCATGACAGCACGGTGCAACTCCGACGCCGAGCGCTCTTGGGCGGCGGCTGTCAGCATCTCACTCATTTCGACTTGGTGGTTCCACAGGTTTTGCAACTCTGCTGATGGCTTGGTCGAGGCGGTGTCAAGCGTCAGGTTACGCCCTACGGTGTGCGTGCGCTCCGCAAGCGCCGCAAGAACATGCGTGCGGAACTTCTCAGCCACCGCTCGGCTGACCTTTGCCGTTACATTGGGGTTGCCGTCACGGTCTGACCCTATCCAACTTCCCGGGTGGAAGAAGGCGGGGCATACTGGCGGCACAGTGCCGGCCTTCTCGCCAAGCTCCCAATCGTCAAAGCGACGATAGACCTCCGGGATCATGTCAAAGAGGGTCGAGTCAAAGATGTCAATGATCGTGTCAGCCTCTTCGACAGGAGTTGGCTTTTTAAGCGCAATTGGAGACGTACGGAACAAAGACTCGATCTCCTGGAGCATCTTGCGCTCGTTTTCGGCAAGGTCAACTCCTGAAAGGCGAGGCCGCTCCTCAAGCAAGCCGGATATGCGGCGTATCTTCCCTTCAACAGCCTTCCGGCGGGCCTCAGTGGGATGCGCCGTAAAGACAGGATGAAACTCAAGCTGCTGGAGAAGACGGTCCGCTTGCTCGCGGCCGCATTGTCCAACGAGCTCTCGATAAGCCACTGTAAGCTCATTGATCGGATCGGCGTCCAGCGTCATGGGCACTTCAGCCTCACGCTGCTTTAATGAGTGGACGCGATAATTCTCCTCACAGATATTTGCGCAGTGAAAAAAGGCCGCGAAAGCACGCATGAGCAACGTCGCGCGTTCTACGGGCAATGAATCAATGACCTTGACTGTCTCTTGGAAAATTTTCTCGACCTCTTGAGCCGAAAGATGGTCGTTCTCGAGATCAACCTCATCAGTAAGAAGCTTGTCGAACGTGTGGCGGAGATCGGGATCATATTCCTCAACGACTGTGCTGACCAAATCCAAAAAGAGAACCATGTTATGTTTGATCTGGTCAGGGACATCTACTCCTGCAAGTGCCGCAACGACGTTGTCTCTTTCTTCATCTTCGCTTTGTTTGATGGTGTTGCCCTGCAATGACTCCTTTGCCACCATACCTCCTTTGCCGACGCCCTTTTCGCGCCATAGCGCTTTCGGCTGAGCCTTCTCACCATAGCGCCAGATTTCCAACGATAGTCCGACACTTTTTCTTTGAAACCCAAATTTCACGGACCTTTGATGCTTGCATGTCCATAGCGCCTGTCAGCATGCGAACACAAGGCGGCGTTACAATCGTCAACAGGCGCGGCTGTCTTCGAGAGGGGTCTCAAGCGTGAAAAGACATCAAAATAAGAATCGCAGCACGCAGCAGCAGAGGCACCCCTCTGTCGTCTCTCAGCTCATCAACCAATGGTGGAATCGTCTGCTCAAAGCCGTCACACATCATGAGTTCGGTTCGGCAGTAGAACTTTACTCATCAGGGAGGACCAAGCGCGACTACGTTTGGAACTCCATCGGCCTTGCCACATGGGGGGGAGAGTTTCCACTCCTTACCATTGCGGTGACATGGCTTGTCGGCATAGAGGGCGCCGGCAAGTTCTCAATGGCCTATGTCACCGGCATGATGCTCATGTACCTCGCAAATTATGGCGCTCGTACATTCCAGGTCTCTGACGTGCGAGAGGAGCAAAGCTTTGCAGCCTATCAAATACAGCGCTACATAACGTGCGCACTGATGGCAGCTGTCGGTTGGGCATGGTGCACCCTTCACGGATACGACCAGCAGATGCTCACAATTTGCACCGGCGTCTTTGGCTTTCGCATGATGGACGCCCTCGCCGACGTCTACGAAGGCCGCCTCCAGCAGCAAGACAAACTATACCTCGCAGGCATATCCATGACCCTGCGCTCGGTTGCGACCTTCATCAGCTGCTGCGTAGTGCTGTTCCTGACGCACGACCCTGGCATGGCCAGCATGACACTGTTCGTCGTCTCGATTGTGACCTTTCTCATCGCCACGCTACCTGTGGCGCTATTCGAGACCCCAAAGTCCAGAAGGCCCGAGCTCATAGAGATTCACGACATCTTCGTGCAATGCTTCCCGACAGCTGCTGCGCTGTTTCTCTACGCACTCATCGACAACATGCCCAAGTTCGCCATGGAAGGCACCTTGTCCTATGACAACCAGCTCTATTACAATGCCATCTACTTTCCTGCGCATGCGATCGTGATGATGGTCGGCTTCATCTACAAGCCGCAACTGCTCCGGCTCTCCAGTGTATGGAGTGACCCCAATGGACGGCGGCGCTTCGGCATGATCATCTTTGCCATGCTTGCGATAACAGCGGCCACCACCGCTTTTATGGCCCTGATCATGGGTTGGATAGGCATCAAGCTCATGAGCTTCTTCTATGGAATTGACTTCTCACAGATCTCAAATCTGGTTTTTATGATGGTTGTGACCGGCGGCCTTGCTGCCGCGATCGACTTCCTGTACCAGATCATCACAGTCCTACGCCGGCAGGCAATCGTGATGCGACTCTACGCAATCGGCTTTCTGGCGTCTATCCCCATCTCATATGTCTTGGTCAGCTCATTTGCCCTTGCTGGTGCTGTGTATGCGGCTTGTGCAACTATGGGATTGCTTTTTATTTTGCTCTTCTTTGAGTATGCGAGCATTCGGCGCAGCTCCTGAGAGAGGAGCTTGCGGCACAGGGCAGACGCTGCGAAAAAGGCGAAGGCCTTGTCTCTTGCCTCAACGCTTTAGGCCCTCTGCCCGAGCAAGAAGGCTCGCATGGCGCTCTCCCCAGCAATGGGCAACGTCATGCCTATGCGTGAAATGCATTCTTGCAACGTCGCAGGAGCAATCACGGCAGGGACCACAAGGCCGATGCCTTGCTCCCACACATCGCCAAGATCCTCGCTGCGGCTTCCAGCGACAGCCACAACTGGAATCCCTTTGGCACAGGCATGTTGGGCGATCCCAACGGGCGTTTTTCCAAGCGCTGTCTGTTTGTCTATTTTCCCCTCGCCGGTAATGACAAGGTCCACACCAGTGAGCATGCGGTCAAAGCCGATCGCCCTGAGCAGCACCTCAATGCCACGCTTGACGTGCGCGCGGCAGAAGGCGGCAAGGCCGAAGCCCAGGCCACCAGCCGCCCCTGCGCCCAAGACACCTGAGACGTCATACCCGCTGTTTTGTTGCGTCACAAAGGCCCAGTGCGTCATCCAGCTCTCAAATGTGTCAAGATGGGCTGCCTGCAGGCCTTTTTGGGGCCCAAACGTGTATATGGCTCCTTTTGGCCCACAAAGCGGATTGAGCACATCGGCAAGAGCGACAACCCTTGCTTGGCGCAAACGCGGATCGAGTTGAGAGCTGTCTAGGCTCTTCACATCCTTCAGGCCTACGAGGCCGCGCGCCACTGGCCCGCCATCGCCAGCATAGAGTCGACCGCCAAGAGCCTCAAAGGCGCCCGCTCCCCCATCACTGGTTGCGCTGCCGCCAAGCCCTACGTAGATCGTCGTCGCTCCGTGATCAAGGGCATCGCTTATAAGCTGTCCTACGCCATAGGTGGATGCATGCAGCGCATCATCTTCCGTGCACCCCGAAAGGCCAATGCCTGCTGCTGCGGCCGCCTCTATGACGGCCGCACCATTTGACAATAAGCCATACTTGGCCTTCACCGGGTTTCCAAAGGGTCCTTCTATGCTCAGCTCGCGCAGGTTTCCTTTGCACTGCCTCATGAAGGCATCCACCGTACCCTCGCCACCGTCGGCCACAGCCACACAGCCTACGCACGCATCGTGACATGTTTGCCGCACGCCTCGTGCGATCAACTCGTTGGCCTCGACGCTTGTCAGCGACCCTTTAAAGGAGTCTGCGGCGATGAGGATATGATACGGGTGCATGTCCGCCGCTTACTCCTC
>Ga0214925_100825_pt1 | contig 10309 bp, 7 predicted proteins | sample Stichaenrichment_FD_168299 | JGI IMG/M metagenome (GOLD analysis project Ga0214925, IMG submission 168299) | Xylose enriched microbial communities from anaerobic bioreactor in Madison, Wisconsin, United States - 63SRT | ecosystem: Engineered > Bioreactor > Anaerobic > Unclassified | place: USA... | reverse complement strand
GCAGCTTCTCAAAGCGCCGGTAGATCACCAGCGGCTTGCCGCTCAGCTCGGACAGGCTCACCACGCCGTCGCGCGCGCCGCACGCCATGTTGGGCGGGATGATGGCCGCCATGGGCTCGGGCTTGGCGTAATGGCAGGTCAGGCCCTCGGTCGCAAACGGCGTGCGCACCACGCCCAGCTCCACCACGCGGCGGCGCAGCATCTCCAGCACCTCGTACGTGTTGCCCTCGCGAAGGTCCAGGCTCAGCTTGGGGTAGTCGTCCACCAGCGGAAGCATCTCGCGGTTGGGCACCTGCCCGCCGGACGAGCTGATGATCCCCACCAGCAGCGTCCCCTCGCGCCCCAGGCCCACGTCGGAAACCTCGCGCGCAGTCGAGCTGCACAGCCCCAGGATCGTGGTCGCCCTGGAGTACAGCACGCGCCCCGCGTCCGTCAGGTCCACGCCGCGCGGCCGGCGCACAAACAGCTTCACGCCCAGCTCGCGCTCGAGCGCGGCCACCTCGTGCGAGAGCGGCGGCTGCGTGATGTGCAGGCGCTTTGCCGCGGCGGTTATCTTGCGCTCCTCCGCCACGGCCACAAAGTACTCCAGTTGCCTCAGGTTCACGGGTGCCTCCCAGCTCCGGGGCCACATCGTGCCCCATCATACACGGCGGGGAGAAGAACGTGCCCCCTTGCCTGCCACTTTTCACAACGGGCAACCTCGCGCTTACCTGCAGCTAAAAGATCAGCGGCGCGCCGCCAAAGCCCTCCTTGTCCACGGCGTCCGCCACCGCGTTGATGTCCGCGCGCAGCCACGCCGCCTCGCGCTCGGATTCCGCGGCATCCTCCGCGCGTGCCTCCGCCAGCCGGGCTGCCTCGGTACGAACCTCCTGTGGAAGCTCCAGGTAACGACGGTAGCAGCTCAGCGCGCGCACGGCGTCGCAGCTGCAGTACGCGGGGTCGGAGCACGCGCGCTCCTCCAGGCCGCGCAGTCCGCACACCTCAACGCGCCCGAAGAAGAACGTGTCCAGGTACGTCCACCCGTCGCGCATGCCAATGCCCGCAAAGCGCAGCAACGCGCACACGTTGCCCAGCGTCTGCTTCATGTCCGGGTCGCGGTTCACGGCAAGGTAGCCGATCACGGCCTCTAGCAGCAGCTCAGCGCCGGTAACGCTGCGAGTGTCGCGCACGCGCCAGCGCTGGTAGTGCGCCAGGCGCCGCGCCAGAAGCTCGCGGCCCTCGGGGGTAGCGGCGGCCTCGCTCCAGCGTGCGCCGGCAACGGCACCATCCACGGCGGAAATCAGCCGCTCGTTTGGCTCAAAGCGGCTCACCCCCGCGGGCAGCCCGTCCGCGTCAGGGCCCTCACCAGCGACGTCGTCCTCAACGCAGACCACCGCGTCCTTCTCCCCCGCGGCGTCCTCGTCAAAGTCAAACGCAAGGCAGAGCTTCCCGTCCTCGCCCACGCCCAGGGTCGCGCGGTTCACGTCGGGGTCCGCGTGCAGGCGCACCGTGGCCTCGGCCTCAAAGTGGTTGGCTATCTGGTCGATGCGGCGTGCGCCCAGGCCGCTGGCGTGGGCCTCGTGCGCGATCTTCTCGGCGGCGTCGTCCGTGATCCTAAAGCCGCGCCCCGCACCCAGAAGGTTGCTCACGCGACGCTCCAGGCTGCGCTCGGAGCCCTTCACGATCCGCCGCAGGCTCTCGCAAGAGAGCGAGGGCACGCACACCACGGCGCCAAAGCGACCCACAAACTCGGGCATGAAGCCCCAGCTCACCAGGTCCTGCAGGTTCATGCGAGAGCGCAGCTCGTCGGGGGTCAGGAGCCCCGGAGCGACCTTGTCGCCGTCCCCGGCAACCGCGAGGCCGCCCGCAAGCAGGCGCTTGCGCACAATGTCCTCTATCCCCATGAAGGCACCCGCAAACACGTTCAGCACGCGGCCCGCGTCGAGCGTCACCTCGTGCTGGCCCTGGGCCTCGGGCGCAAGCTCCAGGCGGCCGCCGTCCAGAAGCTTCAAGAAGTTGCCCTGGCTGTCAAAGCTCCGGCCGCCCTCGCGCGTCTTGCGCACCAGCTTGTCGGCCTCGTCCCAAAACGCCAGCACGGGTCTGCCGTCGCCACGGCCCATCACGCCGGCCACGCGACGCAGCTCGCTGCTCACGGAGTCGCCAACCCAGCCGGCACCCGTGATGCCGCTGCAGTCGATGCTCACGAGCTCCAGCCCCATCACCTTTGCAACTACCTTCATGATGAAGCTCTTGCCGCTCGCCGTGCTGCCGCTCAGCATAAACGCGCAGGCACGCGGAAGGTCCAGGTCGTCAACGCCGCGGGCGCGCATCTCCATGCGCTGCAGGCACGAGTACGTCAGCCCCACGACCTCCTCGAGCGCGGCGTCCTGGCCCACCACGTAGCGCTTGCACTCGCGCACGACCTCGTCGCGCGGCCGCGCCAGCATGCGCTCGATCGCCTCCACGGAACCGCCCGCGTCCGTCCCGAAACCACTCGCTCGCACGTCCGACATACCAAGGCCTCCCAGCTTGGCGCAATCGCGCCACCCACACACGATTATGCCCCGCTCCGGCGCCACCAACCATCCCGTCCGGGCGAGAAGAACGTGCCCCCTCTGCCCCGATGGTGTACCTTGATTGCATGTTGGACGAGCCTCTCATATACGACTGCGACGTCAACGCGCTCTCGCTCAAGCGCGCCAAGACTCTCGTGCCTCCGGAGTTCGTCCTCGCCTACCAGCGCTTCGTCGAGTACGAGGGTCGGCAGATCCCCCGTCTGCCACGTGGCGACGAACCAATGGCCGCCAACCTCCCGATCAAGCTTGCCTCCCAGCGCGGCATCCACTCGCCCAACTACGCCGGGCTCCCCTCGCGAGGCGCAGACAAGCGAAAGTACGCGCTCTCCATTCACTCCGAGGGACAGAGGTACTACGCCGACAAGGACGTCGTTCCTCGCCCGGACGGCACGTGGATCCTCGACTATAAGGCGCACCGGACGACTCCCGGCAAGCGCCTGACCGACCAGTCGACCCAGAACCTCATGAATAACCTCGAGGACGGCGTGCCGGTCGGCGTCATGGTCAAGAACCAGGCGGACTCGGGCTACACGGTCCTCGGCCTCGCGTTCGTGGAGCAATACAACGCCGAGACCGATTCCTTCGTCGTCCATGGCCCAGTCAACGCGCAGACCGACGCCTCGCACGAGTTCTACCTGATCAAGCCCTCGGAGCTCACCCCGGAGCAGGAGGAGGAGCTCGAGCGCCTCAAGCGCCAGATATCCGCCAACAAGGACGATCGCGTCAAGCGCTACCTAACAACCATCGCGCGCAAGCGCCAGGGCGACTTCCGCAACGCGCTCATAGGTGCCTACCAGGGAACCTGTCCAGTCACGCACGCGAACGTCCCGGAGGCGCTGCAGGCGGCGCACATCGATCCGTACCGCGGCGCAAACAGCCAGATCGTCAACAATGGCATGCTCCTGCGTGCGGACATCCACATCCTCTACGACGCCAATCTGCTCTCCATCGAGCCAGAGACGCACATCCTTCGCCTCTCCGATCGGCTCATGGACTCCTCGTATCGCAGCCTCGCAGATCGGCCCATAAGCCTCCCGACGGGAGCCGACGCGCCGGACGACGACCTTCTCTACATGCGCTTCGAGCTCTTCCAGTCGGCACAGCGCAAGGCGTCGTAACCGTCCGCGCGACGTGTGGCCTTGGGCGAGAAGAGCGTGCCTCCCCTGCCGAATCCCTAGCTTGCCAGCCTGTTCGACTTGCGCAGGAACTTCGCGGGCATGGGCCTCTCGAGGTGCCAGATGATGTTCATCGGCCTCGAGCCCTCGTGCGACACGTAGTCGACCAGCCCCAGGAAGGTGAAGGGTGCCGTTCCAGCCATATCCGTCTTGAACTCCCTCACGAAGAGAAGTACCTTCGTTCCCTTCTCCCTGTGATGTATGTAGCGCTGACCCGTCTGGCTCGCGTCGCTCGTGGTGCTCTGGCTCTGCCAGTGGAAGAGGCTCTCGCTGATGGAATAGTCCTCGTACATGGTCGAGGGCGAGTAGTCCTTCTCAGACTTGTTGAGCGTGTTAATGAGCACGTCGCACTTCTTGTCGGGCAGCCACCTGACGCCCTGGCGCACGACACCGGGGTTCAGGTAGTCGAGTCCCACGAATATCTGGTCGCGCGTGTACTGGCAGCGCAGGTCGAGCGGGCAGTCGAAGCCAGGGTCGACGGTATCGTCCACAAAGTCGATGTGATCCAGGTTGTACTGCAGCAGCTCGCGGATCTCCGCGAACATGGTCGGGTTGCTTCCCATCAGCTTACGGAGGGCTGCAATCGTGTTGTCGCGCAACTCCGTCTCGGTCGCCTTGGGTTGCAGCGTCACCTGGAGCATGCGCAGCCACCGCAACTGATTTGCATCAAAATCCGTACTTCCTGCGACGATGTGAGGCAGCGCGTCAAGCAGGAACCTGATCCAGCGTCGCGAGTCTATGGAGCAGATACGCGCGAGGGCCTTAGTCAGGAGTTCCTCGTCCGGGTCGTGGAAGTCGTCCTTCTCGCCCGCGTCGACGCACAGGCGCGAGAAGCTGTACCTCGCGAAGATGACCTTGGGGTCGAGGCCGGTCGCCGTGAGGAAGTTGGTCAGCGTGAGCTCGAGGCCCGTGTCCTCGGTAAACGTGCCGATGCGCATGAGCAGGCCGGACTTGGCACCATAGGACTGGCGGATGTTCTCGAGCACATAGCTGGCGGCGACCTTCTCGAGGTGGATGTAGCAGCCCTTGGGGACGGAGGGGAAGCCCGCTTTGACCTCGCGCGCGGTGGCCCGATGCGTGTTGGAGAGCAGCGCGGAGAGCTTGGACTCGAAGTCGTAGCGCTTGTTCTGCTGGCCGATGAAGTCGAGCACGGTCAGGCAGTCCTTGCCCTCCGAGAGGCGGAGGCCGCGGCCGAGCTGCTGCAGGAAGATCGTGAGCGAGTCCGTCGGGCGCAGGAACAGCACCGTGTTGACCTCGGGGATGTCGACGCCCTCGTTGTAGACGTCCACCGTGAAGACGAACTTGACCTCGCCCGTGGCAAGCTGTCGCTTGGCTGCGTCGCGCTGGGCCTCGGGCGTCTGGCCCGTGACGGAGACGGACTTGATGCCGTGTATGTTGAACTGCTGCGCCATGAACTCCGCGTGCCTGACCGAGACGCAGAAACCGATGCCCTTCACGTCCGCGATGTCTGTCACGTACCTGTCGACCGCGCGGATGATCGCCTCCGCACGCTGCCTGGCCTGGTGCTCCTGGAAGACATAGACGTCCTCGAGCTGCGACGTCTCGTAGCCGCCGCGCGACCACCTGAGCCGGCTCAGGTCGACCTCGTCCGTCACGCCAAAGTACTGGAAGGGGCAGAGCAGCTTGCGGTCGATGGCCTCGGGCAGCCGAATCTCCGCGGCGACCCTGTTGTCGAACCATGGGAGCACACTCGTGCCGTCCATACGCTCTGGCGTGCCCGTAAGCCCCAGGAGGACCTTGGGCGAGAAGTGCGTGAGAAGCCGCTGGTAGGACGGTGCGGGAGCGTGATGGAACTCGTCCACCACGATGTAGTCGTAGTAGTCGGGAGGCAGGGTGTCCGTGAGCCCGTGCGAGTTGACGGACTGGATGGACGCGAAGAGGTGGTCGAGGGACTCCGGCGCATACGTGCCAACAAGAAGATCGCCAAAGTTTGCATCGCGCAGGACGCTCCGGTAGGTGGCGAGCGCCTGCTTGAGGATCTCCTCGCGATGCGCCACGAAGAGCATGCGGGCGCGCCTTCCATCCCGGTAGCGGGTGCAGAAGTCTTTGTAGTCGAAGGCGGAGATGACCGTCTTGCCCGTGCCCGTCGCCGCGACGACGAGGTTACACCAGTGTTGGCCCACCTCGCGCTCCGCACGGAGCTTGTCGAGGATCTCACGTTGGAAGGGATACGGCCGCAGGTCGAAGAAGTACACGAGGTCGCTCGAGTTCTTCTCGCCCCGCTCGCGCTTGACCGCCTCCACAAAGCGGTCGTGCTGGCTTTCGTCGTACTGCTCGAAGTCGTTCGACTCCCAATACGTATCAAAGGTCGCGTGGATCTTGCCCATCGTGTCGGGCAGCTCGCGCTGGGCGACCTTGACGTTCCACTCGAGCCCGCTGGTCATCGCGGGGTTCGACAGGTTGGACGAGCCCACGTAGGCGGTCGTGAACCCCGTCTTGCGATGGAAGACGTAGGCCTTGGCGTGCAGCCGCGTTCCCTTGGTGTCGTACGAGACCCTAACCTGCGTGTTTGGCAGCTTGCTCAGCGCGTCTATCGCCTTCACGTCCGTCGCACCTATATATGAGGTCGTGATGACGCGGAGCACGCCGCCCCTGTTCGCGAAGTCCTCCAGCTCGGGCAGGATGATGCGCAGGCCAGACCACTTGATGAACGAGACGAGCATGTCGATGCGGTCCGCGGAGGCGATCTCCTTCTTGAGCTCCGACGCCATGGAGGGCTCGCGCCGTTCACCCGTGAAGAGCGAGCTCTGCGCCATGGGGGTCTCGGGCCGAGGTAGGCCCGCCTTGGCCACACCACGGAGCGTCCCAACCTTTGGCACGAGCGAGAGCAGCTGGGAGTGGGACTCGTCCACAAGGTCATCTGTCGGGTCATCCACCAGGTCGTCCTCGGAGGAGTCCAGGGCGCCGATCATCTTGTTGACAAGGGACACCTGACTCTGAAGCGAGTCGTTGCTACGTTCACCCTGCCGCTCGAGCGCATCCTTGGCGACGGAGGCAACGTATTCTGCCAGGATCTTTGGGGCCTCTTCCGCATCGATGCTCTGGGTTTCGGACTTGAGCACGTCCGACGCGGATTCGAGCTGCTTCCTCAGCCCCTTGCTGACGGTTTGCTCGTACAGACCTGGTTCCAGCATGCTCGTCCTTCCGGGTTTCTTTCAACTATCTGCACCAGGATCGCGCTTGGGCCTCCGGAGCGCAAACGCGAAGCCGGGAACGGCCGGGCCACGGCAACCCAGGTAGTCCTTCTCGCCCGCGCGGAGCTGATAGATAATTGAAAGGAGAAAATCGGGCACTTCGGGGAGGCACCGTTGGCGGAAAGGCAGCGCAAAGGCATGGCGCGTAGGCGCGGGATGGCCGTGCTGCTGACGCTGGCGCTTGCCGTGGGGTCGGCCGTTGCCGTGACGGGGTGCGAGACAGGCGGTGGGAAGGACGGCTCGGGGTCGGACGCCAGCACGTCCAGCGTGGCGGGGCGCGGCTCGTCCGCGGCCAAGCTGCCGGCAGACATCGGCAAGCACCTGCCCTACAAGGGCATGCCCGAATCCGCCATGAACAAGACGGGGCTGGGGCCATACACGGACATGGTGACCACGCCTCACAGGGGCGACCACCGTCCCATGAACACGTACCGCTGGTTTGCGCACAACGGCACCGGTGACCTGGTGTTCTTTACGTACTGTCTGGACGGCAAGGTGCTGGACGCCATCATTAACCCGCCCAGCGTGTACCAGAACTACTGGGTGGAGGGGCAGGAGCTTCCCAACCTGGACGCGAGCGGCGCGTACCCGGACGGGACCATCGGGCAGACAACCGACATGAGCCTGCCGTCCGGGTCGGGGTCGGGTTCAGGCAGTGGCGGCAACTCGGGATCGGGCAGCCAGACGCAAGGCCAGGGCCAGCCACAGCCGCAGTCGCAGTCGCGGGACCAGACTGGCCAAAGCCAGGGCCAAGGCACGGGCCACCTCGACCCTATGCAGTACGACACGCCGGAGGACTACGCGGACGCGGAGCGCCAGCACAGCGGGATGGACTGGGACGAGGCCTACAACCGCTGGCTCGACTACAACGAGTAGCCGGTCCAGAGGCGCGCTGCGGCTGCGACGCGACGGGCTAAAGCCAGGTGGAAAGCCTTGCCGCGACCTCCTCCGGGTAGTCGCGCGCGGCGTTGTGGCCGCCGGGCAGCCGCATGACGTCCGCCCCCAAGCCATGTGCAAGAAAGTCCTGGTTGCGCGCGTGGTAGGTGGAGGCGCCCCGCTCGCTTGTGCAGAGGAGCACGGGCACGCCCTGCGCGCGGATGCGTGCGAGGTCGGGCTTGTAGGCAAGCATCCAGCTGGCCTCGTGGTCCGCGTGGGTCTGGACGTCACGCTCGCGAAAGGCCAGCTCGTCCTGGGCAAAGGGGCGGATGGCATCGCCCATGTTCTCGCGCTCGAGGGCGAGCATGAAGAGCGTGCTCGTGTGGCCCTTGGCAAGGGCCTGGCCCGCGCGCACGAGGTTCTGGAACACGGGGTCGGCCGGGTCGAGTCCCACAAAGAGCGGCGGCTCAATCAGCACCAGGTGCGTCATCAAGCCAGGCGCAAGTTCCAGCGCCCGCATCGCCACCAGCGAGCCCAGGCTGTGCGCCACCACGTCCGCCGGGGCGCCTGCCTTGCGGATGACTGCCGCAAGGTCCGCCGCCTGCGCGTCGAGCGACCAGTCGCCGTCGAGCGCGTCCGAGCTCACGCCGCAGCCGCGGCGGTCGTACGTCACCACGCGTCGGCCGGCAAACGCGGACGCGAGCCCACCAAAGAAGCTGCCGTCCACCCCGGCCCCGTGCACCAGGACGAGGGCGCGCCCTTCTCCCCCGCGGGACGTGACGTGAATGCGCGCGGAGGGACGTCCGTCGCGCGTGACGTCCAGCATGCCGTCCCTGGCTGCCGCCGGGCTGCCCAGTGCGTCCAAAGCCATGTGCAAGACTTCCCCTCTGCCGGCGCCGCTACGCGGGATAGTGGTTGATGAAGAGCACCTTTGCCACGCAGTCTCCCACGTTTCTGTACTCGTGGCGGCGGGATGAGTCAAAGCCCACCATGTCCCCCGCCTCCAGCGTAAAGGACTCGTCGCCCAGCACAAGCTGCAGCCGCCCCTCAAAAAGGTACACGTACTCGCGGGAGTCTGCGCGGTGGCCCTCGCTCACGTGGTCGCAGCCTGGATCGAACTCGCCCTCAAACAGCTCAAAGTCGCGGTTGTCTGCCACGTTAAAGTACCCGTGGATGCAGTAGTGGCCGTCGTCGTCCGGCTGGACGCTGGTCTGGGAGCGCCGCACCACCGTGGCCTCGGGCTGGCGCTGCTCCAGCAGGGTGGAATACGGCACGCCCAGCCCGGTGGATATCTTCATGAGTGTGTTGATGGTGGGGTTGGCGTCGCCCTTCTCGATCTGCGAGAGCATCACCTTGCTCACGTCGCACAGCGCCGCAAGCTTGCCGAGCGAAAGCCCCCGCTCCGTCCTGAGCTCCCTCAGGTTCTGGGCTATCACGTCGCCGATCTCCATGCTCTTCTCCCCCACCTGCCGCGACGCACGCCCGCGTCCGTGGCCTAAGTGTTAATTATCTTTTTCGGTCGTTAACTATACTTGAATTTCTGGTTAACGTTCGTAAGCTATATCTTACACGTACCTTTAGCGGTGGAGAAGGACAGGCATGCCAAGGGAAACCAGGAACACAATCGCGCGCGCCTTCAGGGCGGCGTTCCCCCCTCACGCTCCCCGTGCTTGCGGGCTACTTCTTTCTGGGGGTGTCGTACGGGCTGTACATGCACTCCCTTGGCTTTAGCTGGCTGTGGCCCACGCTCACGGCGGCCTTTGTGTACGGGGGCTCTCTCGAGTTCGTGCTGGGTTCCATGCTGTGCGCGCAGTTCAACCCCGTGACCACAGCGGTGGTGGCCGTGGCCGTGCAGCTGCGCCACACGTTCTACGCCATCACGCAGCTGGGCCGCTACCGCGGCAACGGCTGGAAGACGTTCTTTTTGGTGTTTGGCATGAGCGACGAGACGTTTGCCATCACCAGCTCCACCCCGGCGCCGGAGGGCGTGGACGAGGGTTGGTTCATGCTGCTGATAACCTGGCTCGACCAGCTGTACTGGATCGTGGGCTCCGCGGCGGGCGGCATCTTTGGACAGCTGGTGGCCTTTCCCACCAAGGGACTCTCGTTTGTGATGACGGCGCTCTTTGTGGTCATCTTCCTGGGAGCTTGGGACAAGGCGCAGGACCGCCGCCCCGCCTGGATCGGCCTCGTCTGCTCCGTCGTGTGCCTGCTTGTGCTGGGGCCCAGCAACTTCATGGTGCCCGCCATGGCCTGCATGACGGTGGCCCTGCTGGTCATGAGGGAGCTTGACGCCCGCGCCACGCGCGCCCAGGCCCCGGAGGGAGGCGACGCCCAGTGACGCTCGCACAAAGGCTCATCACCGTGGCGATCTGCGTCGCGGGGACCATGTTCACGCGCTTTCTGCCGTTTGCCGTCTTCCACGGCAAGAGCGAGCTCCCCTCCTGGGTGGACTACCTGGGCAAGGTGCTGCCGCTCGCGCTGTTTG
>Ga0214925_100824_pt1 | contig 10310 bp, 3 predicted proteins | sample Stichaenrichment_FD_168299 | JGI IMG/M metagenome (GOLD analysis project Ga0214925, IMG submission 168299) | Xylose enriched microbial communities from anaerobic bioreactor in Madison, Wisconsin, United States - 63SRT | ecosystem: Engineered > Bioreactor > Anaerobic > Unclassified | place: USA... | reverse complement strand
TCATGTATAATAGATGCCATAGGGATCTCCTTTCGAGTGCATAGATGTAATTGTTTCACTATTATCTTAGCACTTGGAGATCCCTTTTTCAGTTTCTAAAACCCCACTAATACTTTACACCCTCAAGAAGATAATCTGGACTGAACGATGGTTTTTCTGCACTTTCGCTACAGTTTTTCCTCATCGGATTCGATTTCCTTCTCTTTTGCGGTCAATATCTGCTCAAGGGAACGGAAAGCCGGCAGGAAGCTGTCGCGGATCAATGCTGCTTACCGGAACAGTAATGCCAAACCAGGCCACTATTTTTCGCCTAATGCAATTAAGGTAACACTGCCCGTTATAAAAAGCATTGAAGATTTATCAAAAGACGAAAATACCATCTATAAAAACCTGAGCCATACAGGAAGATCCAGCTCCGAAATTTCAGAAGCCGCAGGCTTTGGTAAAAACAAGACACTGAATATCTTACATACACTGATACAGAAAGGTTACGCCGCGCAGACCGGAAATGGCCGGGGAACAAAATACAGGGTCAAGTAACTGTATTCGAATTAATGGCCGATGATAGAGCTGTTCTTCAGGATAAATAATCTTAGATCAGACATTACAAAATCGCCTCCTGCCTGACAACCGGATTCTGGAGCGGCTCTCCAGACCGGGCGCAAATACGAAGAATGCCCGAAAAATCGTGGACCCTGACGCAAACGTTAATGAGAACGGTGCGTCAGGGCACTCACGATTTTTTTCGTTCATCTCCTTTTGCGCCAACGGCCTTACGAGATGCCCCATCATCCGGCCGCCCGTCAGGAGGCGATTGTAGTTTTGTCAGATTACAGGATCAGAAAACTAAATTTCCTGCAGAACACCATCAGCGGCTATGAAAATTAGAATGCAGCTTTACTTACTGACTTTTCTCCTCTTCGCCGCCAGCAGCAGGGCCAGAAGTGCTGCCGCGCCTCCGAACACGATCAGCATCGTTCCAAGTCTCGTAGCATCAGAAGTTCTCGGTACGGAAGATGTCGGGGCTGCGGACGTATTATGCGTCGCCGCTTGGTGAATCACCGGTGTCTTTGGTGTAACCGAAGTATTCGTCTTGGCCGGCGTTTTCAGGTTGGTCGGTTTGTTTGGTTTTGTCGAATTCGTTGGCTTGTTCGGCTTTGTCGGTTGGTCATCGTTATTGATCACAACTCTGAGACCGTTGCTCTCCTCTGTTATCTTCTGCGATTCCGTGAATCCCTGCGGAACCAGAACCTCATTTACCGTCCACTGACTGCCGTCGTTCTCCAGATTGTTCCAGGTGAACGTCCAGCTGTTCGCGTCATTCAGTGTAACCGGACTGCCATACGCCACACCGTCTTTCATCAGCTGAACCTGAATGGAATCCGGTCGCGTTTTTCCGTCATCCAGCGTCCAGGTCTTCTGAACCGTGACATGACGGTACGTCGGTGACGGAGTCGGGGTTGGCGGGGTCTGTGATGGCTTATTTGTAATGGTAAAGTCTTTTGTCTTTTCATCCTGTGTAACCGTTGCGTCATAGCCGTCCATCTTCTTCTCACCGACCGTATAAATGTATTCATTTCCGAATGCGTCCATTTTTGCCAGATTCTTGAATTCAGCCGTATTGGTCCAGTTTCCGTCTTTATCCGGTGTCAGTGTAATGTATCCGATGTACTGCTTGTCCGACAGATCACTTTTCGTGCTTCTGAACAGCTGTACCTGTATGCTGCCCGGCCTCTTGGCAGACTGATTGTCATCATCCCATTTTTTCTGGGCTGTGACCTTGGTCGTGTCTTTTTCGCCGATTGTCACCGTTCCATTGGAACCGATTCCACCGCCGTGAGTGGCAGACGTATTGCCGTAAATTTCAACTTTAGCTCTTTTTTCAGCCTCCTGATCCGCTGTTTCATCCGTATGAAGATGTAACTTTTCATTCCACAGAGCATTTAACGTCCCGGATAATTTATCCATTGGCACTTCTTGATTATCATCATATTTCCAATGGTACGGATTTCCTCCCAGCATCGATTCAGAAATGGTATATTCAGGAGAACCCAAGTGCGTTCCAAGTGTACTGCTTGCCTCAATATCTAAATCTTTGGCCGCGGTTTCAACGGATGCGTTTTTATAAAAAGCCGCCCCATTTGTAACATAAATATGCGTTTCTGAAGTCGGACAAGATGCATAACCTCCACCGGCTCTTTGGGCGGAATTATCATGAATTAATGCATTCTCTAAATTCAACCTTCCGTTTTTAAATTGATGTCCGCTAACTCCATTTACATATATGCCGCCGCCTCCAAACTCTCTATATCCACGTCCGTCACCGGTCATACTATTATTCGAAATTGTACCGCCCGTAATTGTTGCACTGCCTACATTCCTTCCGTATCCGCCCTGGATATAGATGCCACCACCGCCGGATCCGGCTGAATTTCCATCAATTGTACCGCCTAACATATTCAAGGTTTCCGAATCACCTTCCGTAACATAACCAGTTCCTACTGAGATTCCGCCGCCCAGATTCTTCGAAGAATTATCCACTATGCTTCCACCGGCGAAATTCATAATTGGTTTTCCCTTGTAGAGAGCTACTCCGCCGCCGGCAGCATAGCTCTTCTCTCCTGACGTTCTATATTCCTCAGCATGGTTTTTCTGTATCGATCCCCCGAACATATTCAACACGGCGCCATTGTCCGCGTAAATTCCGCCTCCATAATTAGCCGTGTTGTTCCGAATGATTCCTCCATTCATATTTACAGTACCGCCGCTTGCATGCACTGCTCCTCCACAAGCTTTAGAACAGTGTTCAGTTTCAGACCATCCGAAATCTGTCAGCTTGTTATTTTGAAGTACAGCTCCTTCCTTTATATTCAGCGTACCACTTGAATCGATCAGTGATTTTTCTGTTTTCGTAGCATTATCCTGATTACCATCAAGAATAATATTTTCAAGGGTCAGCGTTCTGCCTTCGGGAACTTTCACCAAATAGCCATTAAACCCACTGCCTCGCACGATGGTAATTGTATTAGAATCTGCTGAATTATCGTTATCAGAAGTATCCGCAGACTTCACATCTGATGTTCCCGCATCACCAGATGTCGCACCTCTTTTAATAAGATCATCTCCTGCCGCAGGTGAAACTCCGGACGACTGAATATTGTTGTCTTTCATCGTATCCGTATTTCCTGCATTCGAGGAATTCCATGTTTCCTCTGATGTACCAACAGTAACCGTACCATCAATTTCAATCTTATCGATCGAATAGTGTTCTTTTTTCGCTTCGTAGTATACTCTCTTTGCTTCTGCGAAAGTTTTTACCGGTTTATCTGACTCAAGGCCTCTGTCTAATCCTTGATTATTCAGATTATCTTTTCCAGTCTCACCGTTTAAATATACCCTACGATAATCCTTATTACCTGGTTTATCGGGTTGATCCTCGGGATCAGTCCCTTTGAGGTACAGAATCATACTCTTTTCGTCATTTATGATTTTCTTCTGGACATTTTCATTCGTCAATCCCGAAACCGAAGAACTGTTTGAATTTATAAGGTACCATACACGCTCGGTTCCCTGATCAACCAGAGTGTATCTGACGGATTTCTTCGGAGTACTGTCATTCAGCTCACTCAGCACCTCATCCGGCAGCTGAAAACTCAGCCGATCCGCATCAAATCCATCCGCAAACGACACTTTCGCGTCCTTTGTCTGCTCAATAATATTTAACGTAAGCCTAAGCCATGACAAAGCAGGTGGATGATATCCCGTGCTGTAGTCGCCTTGTAAAATAAATGACCCTCTGTTATAGAAAGAGTACCCGTTGTCATTATTCAAATAAATCTTTCCCTGCGTATTATCCAGAGTCACCGTACCTTCATTGACAATTCCAGAAGTTAATACCGCCTTACCGTCCACTTCCCTCTGTGTTTCCTGGACGGCACTAGAATCTATTGTTCCTAACTTCGCCTTTCTTGCCGAAGTTGGCTGGTTGACAATCCGCACGGTGCTTCCAGAGGCCACTTTAATGGAATACTTGTGTCCATTTTCTTCACTTGTCATAACCTGATGCGCGTTCAGATTCAGCGTAATATTCTTCCCTGCTGGAATATCAATTCCGCCCTTATTGATACTGCGTACAATCTTTGTTGTATCCGTTTCACTGTACGTGGTAATCTCAAAATCTCTATTTACATCACGCAGCAGCGTAATAGTATCGCCATCCTTTGCCTTATCCAGAGCCTGATCAATAGTCTTATATGAGGTTCCACCAATGCTAGCTTCATCGTCACTATCAAAAGCAACCTTACGCTCATTCTCAATCTGAGTCCTGAGATACTCCGGTAGGTCTGAATTGTTGTTTGCAGTTTCTTCTGTTACAGTTTCTGAGCTATTGCCAGCGGCAGTCAGCTGATTCTGCTGCTCAGAAGAAAGCGGAATTGCTTTTTCCGCGCCTTGATCGATTTCTTTTTCTTCATTATTCTGTTCCGCGGCCGCCGCACCGGTGTCACCTGTGCCCGTACTCCCTTTGTCCACGGACTGAGATGAGGATACTGCAGACTGTGAGTTTCCGTCCGTGCCCTCAGCCAATGCATTTGCAGGCATGAACATAACCGCCATCATGACGGTGAGTGACAAGACCAGCAGTTTCCGCCAGCCGGAGCTCTTCTCGTGTTTCCCTTTCATGACTCTTCTCCTTTTCAGATGATACAACTGCTGCGATCCCAGACAAAAGAAAAAGCCGCCAAGAGGGTAGCTCTGGCAGCTGGCTGTCTCACACGATTCAATCGGCGAGACCCTGTAGTTTTGCGTCTCAGCATCACTGCTGATTTGCTATTTACTTATCCATGATTTCTTTCTTAAATTGTCTGCACTTCAATCGCAACTGTGCTTGTACCTTGATTTTACCACTATTGACATCATCGTCAAGAATTTTCTGTTATTTTTGTGTGCGCGCATATATTATCCCCTCATATTTTATCTCTCGATAAAAGCAATTAATTTCCATTCATTTTACATTCCTATGGACACTGCGAAGAGCTGTTAATAATAGCTGTATAATATATTATGCCTTGAATTTCTGCGATTTTAACGGATTTTATTATGCAAAGTATACAGTGCAAAATAGTCCGCCTATATATCTGAATCCATTCACGCTGCATTTTGCATTTTATTTCATACAACTCGCTGACTCTGACGGGGGACATTCCTCCGCTCTAATGGTGTCGCCCCTGCGATTCGCGAGCTAAAAGCGAAGTGAGAGCAGTGGGGACTCCTTATGCTGGTGCGGCCCAGGAGAACGAGCCCGAAGCGATGTTCGACTGGCTAGCCGCACGTCGTATCTGCTGAATTGTTCTATTATGCGCTTGCCAGTCGCGGGGACATGTCTCCCAAACGCAGATTGGCAAAACGGCCTCATATGAATCACAAAACCAGGGAAAAACCGCATTTCCACTGATGGCCGCTGACAGAGCATTTCGGAAGGCTGATGGCGCAGTCGGAGTCAAACGGAAGAAACGGCGAGAGTACTGTTGCACAGTGAACGTTTCTGTTTGCGACAGACTCCGCCGTTTCCCGGATGGACTCCGCATCTGCGGCCAGCCTGAAGAACAGCTCTGGAATGCGGTCATCAGTCTGAAAATGCGGTCTTCTCTATTTTATAACATTGTACTGATTCCCCCGGAAGGCCGGATCAAACCTGCAGATACTCCTGAACTCACAGTACTTGCAGGCCGTATCATCCCCGTTTTTCATCGGATGGATGTCGATGATTCCTTCGTGCATCTCTGTGATGAGCTCGGTGACTTTATCGGAGACGTCGTTCTGCAGTTCCTGGAAGTCTTCTTCGGAAATCAAGGTTCCGCTCTTTCCCAGTTCGCCGCTTTTCAGCATTTTTACGGCAACAACGGAAGAGGACTCTTTTGGCGCGAGTTCTCCGGCAACTTCGCGGACGGTCTCCGGGTCGTTCAGAAGCAGGCCGTTCAGTTTGAAATGGCTCTGGATTTCTTTCTGGACCTGCAGTTTTAAAGCATCCGACGGTGTCCCCGCCGCCGGTTTATTTTTGACGTCGATGCGCGGTTCCTGAATGTGAAAGTAGAACACGCCTGCCGGCTGACGCACCTGCTCTTCTGCGGCCTGCATGTAGACCATGAGCTGGAGGCTGTATCCGGCGCGGATTTCCTCGACGTCCAGCTTGTGTTCGCTTGATTTATAGTCAATGATCTTGATTCGGTCGTTCTGGAGAATGTCCAGGCGGTCGATCTGACCTTCGATCAGCACGACGGTGCCGTCGTCCAGTTCGACGCGGATCGGCGGAATCTCTGCCCCCGGGCCGAAGCGCACTTCAAACTGGCTGGCCTGCACGGCGCCCTGCCGGACGTGCTCGACCAGGGCTTTTACAGTATCGATGCAGGCTTCCTGCATGCGGGACGAGCGGTAGCGCTCGCGGCCGCCGAAGAAGAAGAGGCCTTCGCGGTATACTTCCGATTCCTGGCGGATAGACTGCTGGACGAGTTCGCGGCAGTCTTCTTCGCTGACGCTGTCCCAGATGCCGCGGCGGCTGAGTTCTGCGGTTACGTCCATAATGCAGCGGTGGTACATATCTCCGATTTCACGGCCGCCAGCCTCAAAGACGCGGCGTTCTTCCGGCGCCAGGCCAAACTGGACGTAATAGGAAAACGGACAGCGGGAGAAGCGCTCCAGTCTCGATGCGCTGAGGGCCAGATAGTTCCTGTTTTCTTTTTTTCGGAATAAGAGATCCGTAAGCTTCGGGTCCAGCCGCGGCGGCTTGTTCTGAAAGCGCAGGCCTTCTTCCATGCGCGCCGCCGCTTCCGGCATATTCTTCTGATACCAGCGCTGCACATCGCCCCAGATCGGGTCGATTTTCGCTCCCTCCCGGTATGCCTGATTCAATTTCTGCGTCAGATGCCTGAGGGTGCTGAGTTTTCCGCCGACTTCGGCTTCATCGGAATCCTCGTTCAGGATATCTCTTCTGACCGGGATCTCCGGGAAAAGCTCCTCCATCGTTCCGATCAGTTCTGACGGGCGGGTCTTTACGCCTTCCATGTCTGCGTTCGACCAGCTGATCCAGAGCATGTCTGACGGCGCGCTGAAATTCCGGTAAATGGCCAGTTTCTCCTCCTGCACGCGGACGCTGTCGACTTTGCAGATTTCCTGTCCAAACTCCGCCAGTGATTCCAGCTCGTCCATGCCGAACAGTCCATCGTCTTTCGGGCCTTCCGGCAGGATTCCCTCATTGGCGCCGATTACGATCAGGGCGCGGACAGAGGCGGTTCGCGTTCTCTGCATAGTTCCCATGACCAGATCGTCCACCGTGGAAGGAAGCACGCCGATTTCTACCTGCTGAAGGCCGGCAGTGAGAAGTTCAATGAACAGATCGGACTGGAACTGATCATCTCCGGCCAGGGCGTCAATCTGGTCCAAGAGCCCCACGATCATGCTCCAGACCTGCGCCGTCTCGTCTGCCGCCGTCTGCAGGCCGTTTTCCTCCTGCAGCAGCATCAGCCGGTCCAGCCGGTCCTCCAGATGCATGTTTTCCGTCAGAAAACCGTAAAATGCGCGGATGAACTCTTCATTGGTCTGTTTCCGCTTCAGGATTTCTTCAAGCGGCGTGAACAGCTGCGCCACGCGGTCTCTGAGTGCGTCCAGCTTTTCCATGCCCTCTTTTCCGTACTCCAGCTCACCCTTCTTAAACGGATTCTTCCACATGCTTCCGCGGATCCGGTATTTCATTACATAATTCTCAAGCCGCTCAATCTCATCATTAGAGAAGTCCGAAAGGCCGGATTTCAGGGCCCGCAGGATTTCTCTGGTATTCCAGCGCTTCTGCACGGCATTGAGCATGGCCAGGATGCAGACCGCTGCCGGCGCGTCCAGAATGCTGCGCTTCGTATCCATAAACAGCGGCAGGCCGTACTCTTCAAACACACGTCTTGCGGATTCCGCGCGGGAGGAATCGTTGCAGACCACAGAAATATCCCGGCAGCGGTATCCGCAGTCCCGGAGCAGGTGCAGGATGAAGGCGGCGGCAGATTCTGCCTCATTGTGCGGGTTGGCTGCCTCGGTCAGCATCACGTGGTCCGCAGCTTTCCGATACGGCGTAATGACCGGTGCGAACATCTCCCTCTCCAAGTAAGTGAGTGCCGGCGACGCTTTCTCTCTGATCAGGGAGGTTCCGTCCAGCAGCGCTGCAGGGATCCGGGCGATTTCTCCGACCGGGCATCCCTCTGCGTCTGCACGCTTCAGGAGATTGGCCTGCACGGTCTGGGTCAGCGAAAACAAGTCTTCATCCTTGCAGCGTTCATCTTTTGTCAGAACGACGTTCACTGACTCCGCGGCGTGCATAATGCCCTGCAGAACGTCCAGCGTTTTCGGCGCAAAACTGTCGAATCCGTACACCCAGACGCGGCTTCCGGCGATCAGGTCTGACCGGCGCATCTGCTGCGCGTAGAGATCAACATAATCTTCTGAATCCGTATACTTCCCGGTAATCTCTTCCTGGTAGCGCGTGTAAACCAGCAGCAGGTCCGCCATCTTCCGCTGCAGAAGACTGCCTTCCGGCACTTTCTTCATGAGTGCTTCCAGCGTTTCCGGCGTCACTCCATACTGCTTCATCTGGGAAATAAAGTCGTTCGTCATCTCGATGAAAGAGCTGCGGTCCCGGCTCGCGCGGAAGACTTCCAGATTTTCACCTTCTTCAGACATAATCCGGGTCAGGAGCATCTGCCGTCCGTATTTATCGACAAAAGGCAGCCGGGCTGCGCCCGTCTCTTTCAAGATGGTATGACCGAGATGGGAAACGCTGTAAATATCAAGGCCAAGCAGCACGTCTGTCTCCAGATACTTCGCTGCCTGCCGCTCCGCTTCCAGGGTATACTGGTCCGGGACGAGGACCAGGACGCGCCGGTCCGGCCCGTAACCCTGCCCGCGGATTCTGCGGTACATGAACTTTTCCTTATCCAGGCTGTCTCTGCCGTAATAGATGTTTAACATAACTGCTCCTGTTACCTGTTGAACGGTTTCATCAATCTGCATGCATAGCGGCCGGCGGCTTCTCACGCAGCATCTCCATAGGGCACTGTCTGCCTCCACACGCACCTCATCTCTTGGAATTTCAACATATCCAATATAATTGCAAGCCCTGCCATTCGGAACATATCCCCGTCTGCACGACTCGAACGGTTGACATTTCAAGATTTCTGATATAACTGCAAGCCCTGCGCATCTGGCTGCGCAGCCTGTCTTATGCTGCTCCAGCTCCACCTGCTGGCAGCAGTCTTCCGTTTTAAACACACTTCTCTGCCTGCTTCGTCCGAAACGTTGAGTCTCCCGGGTTTTCTGCGTCTCTTTGGCTCTCCTTCCGCGCAGCATTCATTCATCAGTGCCTACGAATTTCACATAGTATTATCTTATCATATATCTGCGGTCTGTAGAGAAATATCGGCGGGGAATTCGTGATGTGGTAAACTGCGGTTATTCGTATTAAGGAAGTGTGCTCATAATATTACCACCGCATTCGCAGGAACAAGCTGACTTTCGCAGTAGTACGATGGCCGCACAGGCATTGCTGCCGCATTCGCAGACGTGGAAGTATCATAGTGAGCAGCACAATGATTCCTGCTATGACCGTTGAAAATGAAGATCAGGTAAGCTGAGTTTGTGTATAATGTACGCAGTAAAGCATGGCATTTGACCAGAACTTTTCCCTCACCTATGTAGTGAGGCAATTTATTTCCTTATTTGTTGCGACGCCATTATAGTCATACCTGATTCCGCATGTTTATACATCATATTTGAGATTGTATTTTTTTGTTTCGGCAGAATCGTGATTATTTTATTCTCTTCCCAAGTGAGATAATAAGTACACGGAGTTATAGGAATTCAAAGCGAGATAAATGCCGCTTTAAGTGCATACTCATACTATTTATTATATATAAATTCACATTTACAATTATTTCCCCCGTATTTTTGCGCTGGTCTTCTGCCATTCTTACATACTCAATCACCCTCACCTTCAAACATTACGATGAGATCATCAGAATCCATTAAATCAGTATGGATGCATAGATATTCGTTTGGGACTTTACTTCTTAAAATAGAAAAATCCTAAAATCCGCGATTTTCATCACACATTCATCACAATTCACCGATCCCACTCCTGCCTTATGCCCGCTTCATTCGTCTCCGCTGCACTATGCACCTGTATGCAGACCCATTCGCCCTGAAATGCTCTCGTTGACGTGCATTATGCAGTATACGCGATTTCCACCCTCAGCCTTGCGTTTCCACCCTCAGCC
>Ga0214925_100823_pt1 | contig 10371 bp, 13 predicted proteins | sample Stichaenrichment_FD_168299 | JGI IMG/M metagenome (GOLD analysis project Ga0214925, IMG submission 168299) | Xylose enriched microbial communities from anaerobic bioreactor in Madison, Wisconsin, United States - 63SRT | ecosystem: Engineered > Bioreactor > Anaerobic > Unclassified | place: USA... | reverse complement strand
GGGATATTGAAACCACTATCTTTAATCATGCTCAAATTATGTCTAAGGCATACGGTAACTTTTCGAGTGTGCCTTTAATTGGCAATAATTATGACTACTTGCTGTTTATCATGCTCAAGGAAGTTTGGACAGACACACCTGTACCCTATGGTTCAGATAACTTTATAAAATAGTTTTGGAACTCACACTGTGGGTTCTTTTTTGTCGTTTAGAAATAAACGGCAGTACATAATTTTATTCAAATTAAGAGGTGAAATCACAAATGGCTAATACTGGCAAATCACATAAAAATTATTGGCTGTCTGATGATGGATTGTCTATTATTGGTTCGCTTGCTAGAGACGGGCTTAGTAACGATGAAATAGCTGCTAAGCTTGGGATTGCCCGTTCAACATTTATGAAGTGGAAACACGATAGTCCAAAATTATCGGACGCAGTTATGGCGAACAAGGAACTTGCTGATCGCGTGGTGGAGGCAAGCCTTTATAGAATGGCTACTGGCTATGATTATTTCGAAGATAAAGTTAGTGCAAGTGGTAAGCGACTAAAGGATGTTAAGCAGCACGAAGCGCCCAATGTCGCAGCAATTAAAATGTGGCTAAATAACAGACAGCCTAAAAAGTGGCGTGATAAACGTGAGATCGAGTTATCTGGTCGCGTTGATTCGTCATTTGATAACTTGGGCACAGATGAGTTGATAAAGCATTTAGAAAAGCTAGAAGGTGATAAAGATGGCTTGGAACCTAAATAATCCAAAGGAACAGGCAGAATATGGCATTGAGTTGGCATTAGCTCGGCGCAAGTATGAGTATTACTTTACTTTGTCTCATGAGAACCGCTATAAGCTCTATCCGCACGTTAAACTAATTTGTTCATACCTGCAGCGCATTATTAACGGTGAAAAACTATTTCTATGTGTGGAGATGCCACCACGTCACGGCAAGTCAGCAAGTATCACCGAAACCTTTCCAAGCTATTACCTCATGAAGAACCCTGATAAAGAAGTTATGATGGCAGCTTATTCCGAAGATCTATATACCAAGTTCGGTCGTAAGAATCGTGATAAGTTCATGGTTTACGCACCGCAGATGTTTGGCTTACAGCTCTCACAGCAAACCAGTTCGGTTTCAGATTGGGGTGTTAAAGGGCATTCTGGTGGGATGTACTCCACTTCAATCCTATCTGGTGCAACTGGTCGTGGTGCCGATCTGCTAATCATTGATGATCCAATTAAGAACGCACAAGAAGCAATGTCCAAGACAATCCGTGACAAGATATGGGAAGAATGGCAATCAACCTTCTCAACTCGTCTACATGCTGATTCTTCTTGCATTGTCATTATGACTAGGTGGAGCGACGATGATCTAATTGGCCGTTTGCTTAAGCAGAAAGCACGACCGTGGATTGAGTTAAAGTTGCCAGCAGTATGTACTGAATCGGATGATTTATTAGGTCGTGAAATTGGCGACACACTCGCACCACAGAATCCGTTAAGCTATGACAAAGCCTGGGCTGAACAAACAAAGAAGAGTGTTGGTGCTCGAACATGGGCGGCGCTTTATCAACAGAATCCCATCCCTGAAGGTGGTGGCGTATTCAAACCGGATTGGCTTCGCTACTACGTACCAAACGAACAAATTAAACATCAATTAGGACTAGACGACAGCGCGGCGATTTTGCCACGCTTTTTAGATACGCAAGTACAGTCTTGGGATGCCACTTTTAAAAGTAAAGAAAATGATGATTATGTAGCCGGTCAAGTCTGGGGTGCACGTGGTGCTGATCGTTATCTATTGCATCGTGAACATGCACGTATGGACTTTACACAAACTCTGAACGCCATTCGACGAGTAACCAAGATGTACCCGAAAGCTTCACGGAAGTTTATTGAAGACAAAGCAAACGGGCCAGCCATTATCAACACGCTTCAGCATGAGATTGGTGGCATTATTCCGGTTGAACCGCAAGGTGGCAAGGAAGTGCGAGCATATGCCGTTACTGCACAGTTCGAGGCTGGTAATATCTACATCCCTCATCCGGCTTGGCGACCTGAGATTGACGATTATATTACTGAGCTAACGAGCTTCCCAACCGCAGCCCACGACGATGAAGTTGATAGTACGACGCAAGGACTAACGTACATGGAGAAGTCTAATAATCTATTTGCGAGATATGGAATGTGAGGTGACGCAGTGTGGCAAACAAACGCATTAAAAAGAAACAAGCGAGCAAAGATTCGCTAGACGAGAAAGTAAAAATTGTCGACAGTATGGCCGATGATCATAGTGCCTCGGCAAAGAGCTACAGCAATCTTGTGCCACATGGCAGTTATCGGGAACTAGATGATAATCAAATCCAACAGCTTGACCACGATAACCACGTTGCTCATATGGTAATTACAATGCCTGCAACCGATATGACGCGGAATGGCTGGGAGTTTACCTCTGACAATAAAGACCTGGACGATTTAATAAACCAGAAGCTCAAAGACTTGAATAGTCAGAACGTCTTTGCAAAATTCCTTAGTGATCGCCTGAAGTGGGGCGATTCATTTATTGCCATCGGTGGCATTGAGGGTCAGAAAAATGATGATTCAGAAGAGCCACTTGACACTGATAATCTATTAGATGTTCAGTACATTCAACCGTTTGATAGACGGATTGTAGGCAACATCATTACTAACCTCTGGCCGTTTAGCCCAACGTATGGCAAAGAAGCCAACATCCAAGTTACGGTAGGCAATTCAGTCTATGATCTGGAGAATAACATGCAGACTGAGAATGGTTTGATGAAGACCATAGACGCTTCACGATATATGCATGCGGAATACGGGCGTGACGAGGGCGATGATCAGGGACATTCAATTTACGAAACAATCTTTGATGCTCTAAAGCTAGTTGACATTGCTAACTGGTCGGTGGGGCAAATCATGAACGATCTTTCGTTTAAAACCTATTCATCGAATTCAATTGATACAGCTAGTGCGGACCCCAAACAGTTGGCTAAATTATCCGGTATGATGAACTACCAGTTTACTACCGAATCACTGGCTTTGATTGGTCAGAATGATGAGGTTGCCAAAGTTGGCACACAATTAACCGGTGTCGATTCACTAATCAGCTTCATGTGGGACAACTTATCGGCAGCGACTAACATTCCTAAAACGGTTCTCTTAGGTCAACAGTCAGGAAAGGTATCTGGTACACAGACCGATGTGCAGAACTATTATTCTTACATCAAGTCGCAACAAGAGAATGTTCTACGACCATTTCTGGAACGTTTAATTCGACTATTGTTGAAAGCTAAGAACGTAGGCAATGTTGATCCAGATAGTATCAACTGGGAGCTTAACTTTAATCCACTTTGGGAACAAGATTCACAGACGAATGCACAAACATCCCTGGCAAAAGCACAAGGGTTATCAGCCTTAGTTCAATGTGGTGCTTTGAGCCCAGAGGAAGCTCATGACGCGTTCCTAGATACCGATAAGAATAATGCCCAGAATGCGTTCACGGGCGATTCTGCGGATGATATTAAGCCCTTTGAACAGCTAACTGATAGTGAGAAGAATGAGCTGGTTAAAAAGTACAACGGTGAAACTGCTAAGCATCAAAACTGGTTTAAGAGGCTATTTAAGTAGGTGACGGCATGGCTAAACTGATCAAAATACCCAAGGAATTGTTACCGCACATTGTGCCAACACGGTTCTGCTTTGGATTAGAGACACGCTATCACAAGTACATGGACAGCTTGCTGAAGCAATGGTTTAAAAGAGCCGACCAATTGTGGCGATATACGATTATCCCGATTTACAAACAATCAGCCATTTATCAAGACGACGACACTAACGATAGTGTTGCCGACCAGCTTAAAGCAGCTATGCAGTATTTAGAGAACCAATTAGAATCCGGACTTAATGATATTACTTTAGAAGCTTGGGTTAGAGAGTTTATTAAAGACGTTGATAAGTGGAGTTATAACGGTCTGAAAGTTCAAATGGGACCGCAATCCATTGATCCGATATCTTCAGATCGTTTTTTAAGACAGTATACCCAAAGTAAGATTGCGGAGAATGTTAGTCGCATTACGACCTTACATGATCAATACGCCCAACAAGTAGAATCAACCGTTTTTAATGGCGTCACCAAAGGGCAAGGAACGGGCGAAATTGCTAAGGAGATTGCCAAAATTGACGACGCAACCAGCGCTCACGCCCATTTAATCGCTCGTGATCAGACTGGAAGTATTCTTGGCCAAATCAACGCACATCGTCAGCAAGAAGCTGGTGCCGATTATTATATCTGGCAGTCAATGGAAGACGCCCGTGTGCGTGATTTGCATCAATTACTTGACCAAAGTTTACAAAGATATGGTGATCCTGCTGGCGGTGATAACGGCATGGTGCCAGGTGAACCAATCCAATGCCGATGCGTTGCATTACCAGTATTTGCCGATCAACTTCATGAATATCAGGCACAGGGATTAATTTAATAGTGGCTAGGCAGAGACCGCGATATGGTGCAAGCCCACATAGCCACATTACTAGGGATGAGGCGTTCAGAAATGAGCGTCTTTTTTGATGCCTAGCAAAACTAGAAAAAGGGGATTTTATTATGGCACAAGACAGTAGTTCAAGCAGTGATGCAACAACTAGCTCAGTTAGTTCTGCATCAAGTAGTTCAGCACCAACCAGTTCCAGTGCTTCATACGCTGCTTCCACTTATCCAAGCAGCTCTGCATCAAGTACTCTAGCTAAAAGTGATGCGCCTACTAATTCAGCACCGGCTAGTTCATCAGCTGTTTCTCCAGTTGATGAGGTATACTCCGAAGATCCAACGGTACGTGCGCAGCAAGTAGCCTCTCACTATGGCAATTTGAGATTGACTAATCAGCAGAAGAATTTCTGGGTTAATCATCCCAACGACTGCACTTATTATGAAGATGCAACTTACCAAGTTCAAGAAGGCGAGTCAATTGCCGATGTTGCCAATCACTTTAAGCGTGGATCTGAACAGTTACGTTGGTACAACGGCATTCGCAAGTATCGCAAGGTTCAAGTCGGGCAAATCATCTATTCACCAGACCGTTACTTCATGGTTCCACTCGGCGAATAGAAGGTGGCAGATTTGAAAACTGTTACCAGATATGACCGAATGGCAATCATGGATTCGGCGATTGACGACGATGGTTTTCTGAATATCACCGCTTGTCCAATTGCTAAGCCAGGTGTGTTCCCATATCGCTTCTCTGACGGGTCTGAATTGATGGAAGCCAAGCTCCCTGATGATATCTTTTCGCCGGAAACTGTTCAGTCTGCTAACTCAAAGCCCATTACGAACGATCATCCCAGCGAAACAGTTAAACCTGCTAACTATAAAAAATATGCCGTAGGAATGACGCACAATGATGCGCAGAGTGATGGTAGGCATCTGAAGGTGTCCATGACGGTGGCTGATCAGAAGACACTTGATCAGATTCGAGACGGCAAACATGAGTTATCAATTGGCTTTTTAGCCAATGTTGATGAGAACCCGGGCGAATACCAAGGAACGCGATATGATGCGGCACAAAAGAATATCAAGATCAACCACATTGCCATTGTTGATCGGGGCAGAGCCGGACATGATGTCAATCTGTTTGGCGATTCTGCCGAGATGGTTCTAGACAAACACAAATCGAATGGAGGGAATCAAATGACCAAGTTAATACTTGATTCAGGCGACACTGTTGAGCTTGAATCAGATGCAGCGGACAAAATTCAAGCTCAAATTAAGGATTATAAGCAACAGATTACCGATGCTAAAGAGCAAGCCAAACAGAGCAAGGAAACCGCTGAAGAGACTGAAAAGAAGCTCAAGTCTGCTAAGGACGACAAAGAAAAGGCTGAAAGTGAAGCTACTAAAGCCAATGCTGAAAAGGATGCTGAAAAAGCTAAGGCTAAGAAAGCCAAACAAGATGCTGCTGATAGCATTCAAGAAGCCGTAAAGAACCGTTTAGCACTCGAAAAGAAAGCTAAGAAAGTTCTAGGCGACTCATACGAGTTTGAAAGCAAAGATGATAAACAAATCAAGGTTGATGCGATCAAGAAATTGAACGATAGCTTCGACGAGAAAGATAAGGATGATATTTATATCAACACCTATTTCGACGCTATGCAGGACATCGCAGAAAATACCGGCTTTGATAACGCTGGTGGCGAATTCCACAAGGATAGTGCCAACGAAACAAAGATCGGGAAAAACCTTGATTTGTATGATAAGAAATTCGGAGGTGAAAAGTAATGCCTAATTTTATTCCTCAAGGTACCGGCTATGTCTCTGGTCCATTAGGTGCCGGAACAATTGCTACTAACCAACCTTATGTTGTTAATACTGACCATGCAGCCGATGTAGTTCCATTCGGCATTGCGGTAACTAAGACTAACAACGTGATTGCACCGGCTGCTAACGGCACTGGTGTTTATGGCGTGGTACTTAATCGATATTACATTCAAAGCTGGGATTCACGAGATGTCGAACAATGGGATGCCAAAGATGAGATTCCGGTAATGCGTTCTGGTGCGGTTACTGTTCAGATTAGCGCTGATGTAAAAGCTGGCGATCCGGCTACGGTTGGTAATGGTGGTGTATTCAAAACTGCCGCTGCTGGTGATACGGTTATCGGTCAATTCTTGGACGATGGCAAATTCAATGCCTCATCTGTTTCCAAGACGGACTTCGGTCAAGTATCAACCGCTCCCGTTCAGCTTAATTTAGGTGCTCCATACGCTACTCCAGCGAGTAAGTGATGCCACCGTTGGAAATGCAGTAGTTGGTAAAACTACGGCTCAATAGAAAGGAATGACAACAGCATGGCAAACTCTCATGTAATGCTAGAAGCTCGCGATTTGAAGGCGATTGATAAAACTATCTATCAAGCACCTCAACAATCGCTTCTGGCTCGAAGCTTAATTAAGCCTTATACGGATATCCCTCAAGGCGCAACATCATATCGTTACTACGTAGCTAGAAGCTTTGGTCAAGCAAAACTTCTGGAAGAACGTTCTAATGACATCCCGATGGTTGACACTGATATGACACCAGTCGACAGCTCAATCTTTCGGATTGAAGTTGGTGCTACTTGGACGGATGAAGAACTTAAACAAGCACATTTAGCTGGCTTAACACCCAATGTAACCAAGATTGCAACTGCTGCACGGGCAATCGCTGAGAAAGAAAATTCAATCTGCTTTCTTGGTGATCAAACCAAAGGTATTAACGGATTATTTAACTCACCTGACAGTACGGTTACTACAAATACTGATGGCCCATTTTCAGCAATCACTGATTCTGCAGCCATTGTAGAAGTGCTTCGTAAAGCACGTAAAACACTGACGTTGATCAACGGTTTCTCAAATATCAAACCAGTTCTGGGCTTAGCTCCTGATGCTTATGAAGAACTTAATCGTCGCTACAGTGATTACGATTCACGTTCAATCATGGCAGTCGTTCAAGCAAACGGCTGGTTCTCAAGCATCGTTTCAATTCCTGAACTTAAGGGCGCTGGCGCTGGTGGCAAGGATTCTTTGATTATCTTTGATAATCAGCCAGATACCGTTCAGATTGCGATTGCTGACCCAATGAGTCGCTCACAAGAAGAGATTGTCAACTTCTGGACTCACCGGATTGCTTTGTACGAACGATTAGGCGGCATTATTCTTCGTCGCCCTTATTTGGTAAACCGTGTCGATAATGTTTAGGAGGCGCTATTTTGGTCAAAGTTGAAAACAAAACTCAATTTAACCGTGTAATTAATGGTGTGATGATCAAGCGAGGCTTGAATGACCTGATTTCAAAAGATGTTAACAAGGTCAAAAAAGCCCTTGCTGATCCGCTCATTAAACCACTAGTAGCAGACGGACAATTAGTCATTGAAGACGTTCAACAAAGCACTAAGACTACACCAGCAACCAATGTGTCGACCTCTGCGCCAATTGAAACCCCTGATGTGGCAAATATGAATGTGGCGGATGCAACTAACGCGATTCGGACGATTTCAGATAAAAGTGTTTTAGCAGCACTTCTGAAATCTGAAACTACGAGTGCGAACCGTAAAGGTGTTGTAGATGTTATCAAAGCAAAACTAAAGTAAGGGGATGAGCTGAATGGCAAATTACACGACGATTGATGCCGTTAAAAACTCGGCTCTTGATACGTTTGAGGATGTTCCCGAAGCCACCATTCAGCAATACATCTCTGATGCGCATATCAAAGTGGCTCATGATGGCTTCTCAACTACCGATACTGACATTCTGGAGATGGCAGAACGATATCTAACTATTCATAAGTACATTGTTGGTACCTCTTCAACGTTAGTTTCTGCTGAAAAAGTTGGGCCGATTCAAGTTACTTACTTTAAAGCTGGTTCACAGGACTGGTTAAAGTGGCTGCAACTAACGACCTGGGGAGCTGATTATTATCGCTTATGGTCGCTATATGGTGACAACGGTATGCCACGTATCAGTTTGGCGGTGTTACCACAATGAGTTATAACCATCTGGAAAAAGGCATTCCTGAACTAAAGAAGCTGATGCATCGGGAGTTGTTCGTAGGTGTTCTGTCAGAGGAAGGCGGCAATTTGGCAATGATTGCGCATGTACTGGAATTTGGTGCACATATCAAGCCGATTAACAGTAAGTATCTGACTATCCCGAGTGAACACGTGCCACGTGGCAAAAGCGCTAAGGATTATGACAACTTACATCTTAGGACAAGGGGCGATGGTAAAGGTATTCTGGTCGATGATTCGGGGCAAGTAATGTTCTATTTGGTCAAGGAAGTCATAATTCCACATCGACATTACTTTACTGAGACTTATGACAAACGGTTTAATGCTTGGACTAAAGAATATCGCAACCAAATCCATGAGATTGTCATGGGTCGCCAAACGGCTGAGGGTTGTATGCATCATATGGGCAACATCGTTGTAGCAGACATTCGAAAAGCAATCATAGGATGGAAAACGCCTCACAATGCGCCAGCTACAAAGGCTCGCAAGCATGGTGTTGATAATCCCCTGGTCGATACTGGCCGGTTAGCTCAATCAATTATCTATGAAGTAAGGAAGTTCTAATATGCATTTAAAAATGGGTAGCATCGTCAAGAAAATGGGTGTGCCAATTCAAATTTATAGTGCTGACAGTGATAAGGGTGCGTCTAGCGGCGGCTTTAAAACGCATCAGTTAATTACTGATAGAACGCCTGACCTTGAAGCCAAATGGGCACTCGTACCAGTTGGGACTTTTACCGCTATGACTTACCAACGAAATACTGGTACTGATTTGGATTTTGACATGGAACTAGTCGGTACCAAGTTTTTCCCTAAAGATTCTGTGGTTGTGGATGTCCGAACGGGAATGAAATATCTCATTAAATCAATTACAGATTTTCAGGGATATTCCGATATCGTGATTTATGAATTGAAGGTAAGTGATAAAGATGAGCCAAACATTTAGCCATCTTGATTTTATGAATCGCATTATTGCTGTGATCAAAGATGCGACTGGATTAGAAACCACCTATGGCAATAGCAATGATAAACGACCACCGTTTCCATACTTTGCCATAGTCCCATTTAACTCGCATCAGTCAGCCACGATTGATGTAGTTGAAAACGAATTGTTCTTCACCGGAGTCCAAATTGAATCGCACGCCCAATCGCCTTATGAAGCTCAAGACAATCTTGAGGCTGTTCGTAAGGCGATTTATCGTCCTGACGTATTAATTGAGTTTAGTAAAGCCAACATGCGTCCCTACAAGCTGGATTCGGTGGTAGACAACACAAGTTCTGGCGAACCAAACCCAAGATTACAATTTTCTGTTTACAGTGACTTACATCGTTCGCGACGACTACACGGTTGCCGATCAATATAAGCCGCAAATTACTCAAACAAATATTAAAGAAAACAAGGAGCGTGATTAATAATGGCAACTACGTTAGTGCCACAAATCGCAGATGTTGTTATCAACATCCAAGAAATTATCCCTGTACCCAATGTCGGTTACGGAAATCTATTAATTATGACTGAACAACCGGCAAATGCTACGGTTGGCAATGCTACTGCTGGTACATCGACAGTTACAAATTACAAAGCTCCGGATGGTGCGATTGCATCAGCTACGGGCGGCAATTATAAAGAATATACATCCCTTGACGAGGTAGCGACTGACTATGATGAATCTTCAGCCACATATGCCAAAGCCAAGGGTTATTTTGACCAAACAGAACACGGTAATTACCTCATGATCGTTTCATACCCAACAGGCAAAGCATCTGATACCTTGGCTGATTTTTTCTGGAATGGCTGGTATTTTGCTGTTCTGGATAAATTCG
>Ga0214925_100822_pt1 | contig 10377 bp, 7 predicted proteins | sample Stichaenrichment_FD_168299 | JGI IMG/M metagenome (GOLD analysis project Ga0214925, IMG submission 168299) | Xylose enriched microbial communities from anaerobic bioreactor in Madison, Wisconsin, United States - 63SRT | ecosystem: Engineered > Bioreactor > Anaerobic > Unclassified | place: USA... | reverse complement strand
ATTAAAATAAATTGTTTCAGGTGTACCAGCGATATCGTAGGCAATTGCCGATAAGCTGCCAAAGGTTTGAGTGCCAGCACCTTTAGCTTTCCTCACTGCGTTAGCAATGTCTTGGTCGGTACCGCCATAGACAACAATTTGAAGCGCATGAGCTGGTGTGCCGTTAACATCCGTGACGCCACTAGTGTTGTTATCAATATATTTATCTCGAATCCCATTAACACTATCCAAGGCGGTATAAATACCGTCAATCGTTGAGCCAATGTTAGCAACGTTAGTTTCTAGAATCCTTTGCCTAAGTGAATCATCCGTTTCTTCGTCCGACCCACCAACCGCCGGCTGTGGATTATCTACGGTATCAACACCATCAACCGGTGTCGCAAACTCAGTTATCGTGTGGGCTTGCACATTGGTATCACTTGAATAATCTTCTGAAACCACCGATGCGGTGGCTGTAAACTTGCCATCGCCATCATCGTCAGACAGTACGGTATCTTCAACAAGTACAAAATAGGTACCATCGTCAGTCATGAGTTCGGTTGTCCCACCTTCAAGTAGAACCGCACTTGTACCGGTAATGTTGACCGTTGCATTTGCCTGTTGGGATTGGTTACGAAAAATCCCCCGATTATAAGCTAAGTAATCGAGGGAAACACCACCGGCAAATTGCACGTAAGCATTCAGCCAAACTTGTTGTTGCTTTTGGTTCTCTTTCCAATTGTTATAAGCAACCGCTCTAATTATTCGACCATAATTGGCTTGTGGCCCGACATTAATATCATTGCCTAGGATTTTCTTGAAAATGGTAGTTTGCTTGCTGACTTCTTCGTTGTAATTCTCAACGTAATAGCCTGTATCATCAAATGCCACTGCTATCACCTACCGTTAACTTCAAGTTGCCTTGATCATCGTATTGGTTGCCAGAATTCTGAATCTCGGATGAATGGATATTAGCGGAGATATCACTGGTTCGTTTAGCCAGATCATGTGTAATCTCAACGCCGTCAACCGCATCAACCCGTGGCTCTTGGCTCATTAAAGTATCAGAAATATCTTGAGCCGCATAATTATCATCGTAGGCTTTTCCTAAAATATTATCCAAAGGTAGCCCACAGTCCGGCGCAAGTTCGTCCATCTCGCCTTGCTCAATACCTAGAACTTCGCCACAAGATTGCATGAGTTCGTCAGTACCAGAAACTTCTACTAAGTCATGAGAAAGTTCATCTTGAACGACATCGCCGTCTGGCTTAATCATTAAATCTCGCATCAACTCACCTCCGAATTAATTGCTACAACAATCGCATCGTTTAGATCATGTTCCCGTGGATCTTCTTCACGACCGAAATACCCCTTGCCAACTTCATAGCCATCTAAGCAATAATCATGAACCACCATCGTCACTTCAGTGCCCGGCACCAGCCGTTTAGGCGGTGGCGTAATCTTCATTGTCCCAGCGCCGTCTCTTGGACAGATCGGGGTTAAATAATCAGCCATATGGTCCCATATTTCATCAATCCAGTAGATGCTAAAAGGAACCTCAACGTCATTGATAATTCCCATTTTGTCGCCTGAAAGATCTTCCGGCAGTGGTTGGATGTCAGCAATATGCTTGGCCTTGTCGTACTTAACAATCTTGCCGACTAAACAATTGTGATTATCTCGGGAAGCCGCTTCGGCAATTGCTTGAGCAGCTTTTTTATACGGATTTGTAATTTTTGCCAACTTAATCACCTCATTTAGCAACAGCACCATCAACCGTCATTGTCGGCTGCGTGCCATCAAAACTATACGTTCCACTTTGAGCAACTAACGTTTTCTGAATAAAATCGCCACGAACCTCGTACGTACTGTGTACGGTGATTTGCGGCAACAGATAAGACGATGATTCATACAGTTGTTCGCCTGAGTCGGAATCATCCGAATACGATGGTTCACTTAAAAGCCCCGACGTGTAGTCCAAAATGATATGAGTTTTTTTACTCTCTTTAAGATCATCAATCTTAAGCTGATCACGATCGTAAAACATCTTGCTCTTGCATCGTTTAACTAGCTTATTAATTGCATCCAAAGGCTTGCCGGAAACGGTATAGCCTTTTTTAAACGGCTTATCCTCGTCTAACTTCATGGATGAAATCTTTATACCAGATTCCTTAGCAATCTTCTTAATCGCAACCGAGGGCTTAACACCCTTCTTGAAAGACAAGTTACTGTAAACCTTTTTCTTAACCGTGTAACGAGTTCGTTTAATTTTGGTTTTACCGGCAATGTGAACATGGCCTTCCTTGTAATGGCCGACCTTCTTACCATCCTCATTAGAATAGTAATGAATTCGGCGCTTAACCGTCTTGCCTTTAACGTTGACCTTAACCCGTTTATAGTGACCGACTTTCTTAGTCTTTTCCTTTTGGATTGACTTAGCAGAAATGTTACTGAAATCCTGACCGGCGGAGAAAGTAATTGGCACAGTCGTTGTCACACCATCATACTGAATCGGGTCAACCGACTTAATCTTGCCAGCACCAATTAACATCTTTCCGAAAGCTTCATAGGAAATAAAAAAAGCGATTTGGTTCTTCGCTTTTAAATAGTTCCTCATACTCTGGCTGGTATTAATGAACGAGGCATCAGATTCCGGTGGCGTGGCGTCCATGTTGAAATTAATATCAAACGTAAAGAGCAAATCTGAACCAGGCCGCAAGTTATTCTCTAATTCAAGCGTCTTGCCATCGGTTGTCGTAATCGTGCAATAAAGCACGGGGAAACGTAGTAAATTACTCATTGCTATCACTCTCTAAATCGATGTCGGTATCATCACTTGTATCCGCATTGGTCGTTTCATTAGTTTCCGCAACCGGTGTATCAAAGCCAGCTCCGTTAGCAGGGCGATCATCAAACGTTAACTTTACGGTATCGTTAAAATTATCGCCATTAACTTCAATCTCTTGCCCTGATTCGTCCATTGGCACCACATCTTCAATTGGATAGTCGTTTGAGTTAAGAGAAGCAAACAAGCGCTGATTAATTACGAGTTTCTCGCCATTAACTAAGGCGTTTCCCTCGGCATCCCACAAACGGGCCGTCAAGAAATTGGCGAACTTATTTAAATCTATCTCCATGCGATAGACACGGCCACCAAGAACGACATCAAACGGATTGCCGTAATCATCTTCACTGACATCTAGAGTATCTAATAACGCCATTTAACCACCTCCTAGGAAACTCGAATCTTAACGCCTACCGGCAAAACATTAACTGCCGACTTATAAGAATTCATCGAAATTAATTTAGCAATTGTCGTGTTGTAATCATCCGCCAAACTAGCGTAAGTCGTCCCAAGTTTAGTCGTGACATATTTCTTAGCCGTTGGCTTGTTGTTTGTCTTGCTCTTCATACCACTGCTGGCACTTTTTCCACTAGTCTTTAATTCCGACCAATCAATGAACTGCAATCCGAACGTAATGGTTAAAGCCGTCTCGTCTTTGTTGTATTCCCGATGAAGCGCTGTAAACAAACAATGCTTGTAGTAAATGCGTCCTTTATAGGTCATTTCACAGCCTTCAGCTTTCCACTTCAACAATTGGTTAAATGCCGTTCGTTGCTGTGCATCTGTCCCCATAATTCGCGCTGTAATCGAAATATCTTTCTCAGTTTGTTGTGAATGGGTGGCAGTCGGTTCACCTTTCGGTAATGCGTTCGGCGTAACTTGAACCGTATTATCTTCGGATTCTGGCACTGACGACATGAACACAATCGCACTACTATGGCCATCGGTACGATAAAGCATCATATGGCCGGTATTAAATTTTGGCTTGTTGTTAGCAATCTTACCAGCTATCTTGTTCTTATTTGCCTGAACTTTGGCAGCAGTAGAACGTTTCGCCAGAGTTGCTTTTTCAGCTTTAACTTTGGCAGCATATTTTTTGTGTGCCGCAATATGAGCCTTCTGCGAACCCTTATAGGTCTCAATCATCCGCCCTAGTGTCGCTTTATCACTACCGGAAGCCTTATCATACTTAGCTTGTAGAACTTTGGTCTGCACGCCAATCAGATAGGAACGATTCCCCTCATGTTGAGCGCGCAGACTGTTGTTTTTAATTGCACTCTTTAATTGTTTGGTATTCAAATATGTGGTTTTAGCAACCATTATTTAGTACCTCCAAACTTCTCAATAATCTGTCGAGCCATGTTCTGACGTTCTGAATTTAACGCCTGTTTAATCATCTTGGTGATTGCTCGTTGATTTAATTCAACGCCACCGCCAACATTAAACTCAAACTTGTCATGCGTTTCAATATGGATAGTTGGTTCAGTTTTAGCAACGTGACGATAGCTAGAAGCTGAAACCGCCGGCTTCTTGATAACTCGTTCGAGTTCTCTCAACATTTTGCCAACGCTCAAAGAAGTTTTCATCATATTGGTTGCCATCACCGCAGTATCTTTGGCAGTAAATACTCGCCCGGAAACGTTCGGCATAAAGAGTTCGGCACCTTTTTCGCCAACAATTGAAGCCTTGTTAGTTTGGGGAACACCGCCCCTTGCATAACCTTTAAGAGCCGCTTGAATTTTTCTTGCACCAGCAACGTGTTGAGCTGTATAACCGCCACGTTCCCAATCGGTTGAGAACTCTGACGCTAATGATGCAACAGACCCATTTCCACGAAGCACTCTTTTAAGGATTGAACTATTAGCACCATCACCATGTAAGGCAAAATCTATTTGCAGGCCAGCATTTTTCCAACTCATGTGATGTTTTGCAGCGTATCGTCTTAGAGCTGGTCCACGATCAAGCCATTGCCCAAGTCCAAGAGCACCAGCCGAATTACTAATACCAGGATTCAAACCACCAGATTCAAATTCCCAGTTCCCTAAAACAGCTTCGATACCTTTCATAGTGGCTGCAGGATAGGCTTTTTTAATTGCAGAAGCTAATGTTTTAGCACGACTTCTAAGGCTGCCCGATACTCCCAACGAGCCAATTGAACCGGCTGTTTCATCTTGTAGATGCTTGCCAACCCATTTAAGTTGTGGTGCGATTTCTTTGGCTACCAACTTAGATAAAGCACTGCTGTGCTTATTGTTAGTTTTCTTATTGCCAGTAGAATGACCATGCATTTTAGTGACATCATACCAACCATGAGTTGATAACATGTTTTCTTTCAAAGGATTGCCTCTAGTAACTCCGATATGCACATGGGGACCGTTACCAGCTCCGTTAAGTTGGCCTAGAGTTGCAATTTTCTGACCTGTGTGAATAGCATCCCCTACACGAACCTTGATGTTATTCATTTTGCCAAACTCTTGATAAATTTCCTTGAATCCATCGTCACTTTTGGCAATAATAACGTCTCCTAAGTCAGAAATTCCAACACCGCCGATCTTGATGACATTACCACCATGCACGGCTCTAATCGCAGAACCAAGCGGGCCCGAGAAGTCAACACCATCATGCTTAGCTCCGGCTCCATACAGACTAGCTCGGGATGCCCCAAACGGATCACTTTCAGATAATCCGGGTGTATGTCTCCAGTTACCACCGGCACCGCTTCCGCCACCACTACGAGCATCTTTCATCTGTTTCCAAACTTCATCAGCCCACGGGTTGCCATATTTGCCATATGCACCCTTAGCCGTGTTGGTAGCGCCTTTTGATAATTCTGTCCCGTGCAATTTAATATTGACGGTCATGTTCCTCTTCAGCCAACCGCTAGGGTCCTTAGCACTTGAGTTAATTAATTTCTTCAAGAATGCATTAGATACGCCTGAACCTTTGGCATAGTGAGTGATACCACTAGCCTGCGATAATCGCTGCATCTGTGTGCCATTCAGTACGGCATCCCCGCGCTTTAGTCCGATCACACGATTCCTACCCTGCGGTGCGTATAGACTATTACCACGGATGATACCTTCTTGACGTGGCCCAGACTCGGCATCGTTAACCATCGCAATTTGATCTTCACTTAACTGACCGTTCGAGCCTTGAGCATAATGAATCGGGTTGATAACAGAATTATTGCCGCCGAATTGGCCTAATGACTTATCGATACCCTTAATCCCGTTATTCAATTGATTAATTGTGTCGGACATTGCCTTATGCGCGTAATTGTCCATGCGACCAAGTGCGTGCCCAAATCCCGTTGCTGTATCATCAGCCGCGTTGGTTACACCCTTGCGAACTTGATTCATTTGACCTTGAACGCCTTTTTGCATGCTATCAAAGTCTTTTACTGAACTCTTACGAATGTTGTTCGTATAGTCGCCGGTTTTGTTGTAGATACTTGACCATTGAGAGCGGTTCTGTTTGGATAATTGTGATAACTGAATAACGCTACCCTTTTGAGTAGCGTCATAGTCGTCAACCGTATTCTTTTTGATCTTCTTGGTCGATTTAGCAGTGTCAGAATAGGTTTTATCCCAAGTCCTTTTGGACTTCTTACTAAACTTATCAATTGAACCATTTGCTTTTGAAGTTCCTAAACCGGTTGTGCCGTTGGCATAGCCGGGTAGTGATTGACCATAATTCCCAGACAAAACTCTTTTGGTAGCTTGAGCATTCAAAATATGTTCCCCAGGCTTTAAATGTGCCAGTTGTGGCCCATTAACACCTAATAAGCGAGCTTTTCGACCACGAACCGTGTAAGCCAGTTCCAGTCCACCTTCACCAACCAGTGCAGTTTGAGATCGACTGATTTTACCACCGTTCGCATGGCCTGGCAAAGTTTGAATACCAAGTGAATTAGCTTTATTTTGCCTTCTTCGATCAGTTGCAGTTACTCTTCGACTATTTGTTCTAGTACCAGGGCTATAGACTGGTAATGGTAATGTTGCTTCATTTGCGGTTTTTGCATGACTATTGCCACGGTTATGGCGTGCGATGGTATTAGTCAAACCATTTTTCGTTTGCCTTGTTGGAAGAGTCCCAAGTCCTGCTAATGCATTTTGCCGAAGAATTTTTCCAAGCTCACCGCCAAGCTTACCGGTTGAAGTTACTAATGAGTTGGCAACCTCTGTGGCTTGTAATTTTGCTTGTTTAACAACTTTTTCTCTTTGTTGCTCTGCCCAATACTTTGTTTTTTCATACTGTTTTTCAGCCGCTTTTGTCGTCTTATCATATTGATGCTGAGCAAATTTCTTAATTGATTGATATTCACTTGAGTGAACACCATAAACCTGCTTAGCCGACTTTAAAGTATGTCGATAAGTTGCTTCGGCAGTTGAAACTTGTCCGTTATATGCTTTTCTAGCCGATATAAGGGTTGCTTTTTCTGCCCGGTTACTATACTTAAGAATCGAACGATACTGCCCGTAAGAAATATTGCTAGTACTATTTTGCAATTTTTCATAAATTTGCCGTTGCTTGTTAGAACCCTTACTGGTGATTTTGACAATATCGGAATTTAGTCTAGCAACTAAAGCCGCCCGATTATTTCCACCTCGTTGCTCATCATTTTTTATCGCCTGAAGGTCACGATTAATAACTTGTTTTCTACTATTACCCCAGCGAGCTTCTTCGTTATAAGATTTTTGAGCCGTTGCCGCATGAATAGCTCCAATTTTTTGCAAATAACTAATTGACTTATTGCTGCTTGTTTGTTGCCGATTTACAAAGCGATCAAGATTCTTTCCCAACTTGTCGTAAATCAAGTTTTGACTTTGATAGTCGGCTGACAAATGCTTGGATTTTGACCAGGTATCATAATTAGTCTTAATCCAACCTTTATTTGCCTGCTCAACATAACCAAGAGCTTTCCTGGTAGTTAACTGAGCATCTTTTGGCAAACTACTTAATGGATTAACTGCCCGTTTATTACCTGTTCGTGTAGAACTATTCTTTTTTGGGGGCCTGTTTGAAAAACTATCTTGAATATGTTTCCCAGCTCTAGAACCCATCCATGAACCAGCTGCTGCGCCTAAGCTTCCACCTATAAGCGTACCAGCAGGCCCTAAGAAACTACCTAATGCGGCGCCACCTTCCATGCCGGCAAGTGTGCCCCCAAAATTGCCAATTTTAGAACCGGCATTGTGCCTATTCATCCCCATTAAGGTTGTTGAGGTTAACGCAACATCCAGCCAAGGTATTTTAGAGCCAACCATTTTAGCCCCGGATAGCAGCTTAGACATTCGACCGCCCTCGGCTATTTTTGGGGCTGATTTTTCTACATTAGATGCCGTATTTCCAAATAATCCACTTCGAAAAAGCCCTTTGACCGGATTCTTTGATTTAGTACCTTTTTCTGAAGGCATATTCATCGAATTCATTGCAACATCTTCGGCAATATCAGCCTTAGAATTTCCCGTTTTCATGTTGCCCATGCCATGACTATCGCTAAGTGCAGCGGCGGCTTTGCCTAACATCTTATAGCTAACGTAGGCAGTCCCGGCAGATGCTGCGATAGCAGTTGCATAACCGGCTACCGTTTTAAGTGGTTTAGGCATCGCGATTAAATCACCAAGTATCTTGTTACCAATCTTAAGAGCTTGAGTAATACCAGGTAGAACTGTTTTAGTGAAGTCCAACCCCATGACGTTCAAATGCTGCTTAAAAACGTCAATTTGATTTTGCCAGGAAGACATATTCTTCTTGGCCAGATCAGCAATGTAACCATTTTTACCGTACTTTGGTGCTTGGGCAACTTGTTTGTTCAACGACTTCATCTGATCAACGTTTTTAGACAAAATCAAAGCAGCTTCTTGCCCAGTTGCACCAAACAACCCATGAAAAACGGCCGCTTTTTGAGTATCCGTCATACCTCTCATATGCCGATTTAACAGCTGAAAAATATTGTCCAAAGACATTAAGTTATTTTTTGAATCACGCAGATCTTTATCATGCAAACCAATTGAATTAAGAGCCGCTTCACCTTGTCCCATTGGCCCCTTACTTGGAGACAATAAAGAGTTAATATCTTTACGTAAGCCAGTCCCGGCAACAGATCCGTCCATACCATTGTTAGAAAGCACACCGATATCAGCAATCGTCCCGGATAATGATTGGTTACCACTATGAGCAGTTGCACCGGCATAACGTAATGCATTACCAATGCCACTGAAATCAGTAGCAGATAAATCGGCGCCGTATGCCATCTGATTAAGAACGAGTTTCGAATAATTGGCCATTTTCTGTCGAGAACTGCCAGCAGCCTTTTTATAGCCAAATTGTTCCAACGCTGGCGCCCCATAGCCGACTACCGCACTGTATGGATCACCAGAAGCTCGGGCAGCTTGAAGAAAGTATTTATGCGAAGCTAATTCTTGATTCCCCGAATAGCCACGCCGAATGAGTTCTTCGCCACCTTTGGCCATTGCCGTCGGTGAAACCCCATATTGCAAAGCAAATTGGTTGTTTTCTTTTTCCATTGCCCGAGTTTGAGCCTTGGAAGCAGAAGCCGACTCACCACCAGTATGCAGTAAGTTTTGAATGGTTTTATAACGGTTCTCCAATTCGGTTGCTTCGTCAGCGGACTTCTTAAAGGCGGCCGCAACGGGAATCATTGCCATTGCAATCGTATTGCCCATATTGGTGAGCCGACTACCAGTGTCTTTTAAACGTCCAAAACTGGTTGTGGTTTTATCAGTCTCATTGCGAGTCCTTCGTTGAGACTCTGAGACCTTGTTACCTGACCTGTTGGCTGAATTGCCAACCCGTGACAAATGTTCATCAACCTTATTAAGGTTGTCGTTAGTCTTTTGGGTTGCTTCGCTATTAGTCGCTCTATTCCACATGCCGGAAATTTTGTCTTTTGTCGAATCGGCGGCCCGTCCTAAAAGCGTGGTGTGCTTAGCAGCACTATTCAAAGAGTTGCTACCCTCATTGCCGGTACGCTTGGTAGCATCACCAAGCCGGTTCACTGAATCAATGCTTTGGTTAATCGACCGATTCATTTGGCTGTAATTGCGGTCAGCTAAATCACCCGTCCGCTTGATCTCGCTATTAGCTTGAGCCATTCCACGGCTTAAACCGGTAGTATCTCCAGTTTTAGCAAGCTGTTTATTGACAATCGCCCACTTATCAACCAGTTTATCGGTTAACTCATTAGCCTTAATCAAAGGTGCAAGATCAGCTTCAAAGCGAACGCCAATTCCTTCATCACGCATTAAATCTCCAGCCATTTTTCTTACACCCCTTTATTTACCAAAAAGGCCGGTGTTTACACCACCGGCGGTTACGTTTTGCAATCGCTTGTAATGTAAATCGGCCAGTTTAATGTAGTACTCCAGCTCTGTTGCGGTTGCTTCTCTTAATTCGTTAATATCGACACCCAGCGCCTCGTTAATGTACCAGTATGTCTCGTCTTCTTGCGCCATCTTCTCTGCTAGAAAAGTATTTGCTTCGCCAAAACTAGTTTTGAAGAAAGGAAACCGTTTCTATATAGAAGTCTC
>Ga0214925_100820_pt1 | contig 10386 bp, 9 predicted proteins | sample Stichaenrichment_FD_168299 | JGI IMG/M metagenome (GOLD analysis project Ga0214925, IMG submission 168299) | Xylose enriched microbial communities from anaerobic bioreactor in Madison, Wisconsin, United States - 63SRT | ecosystem: Engineered > Bioreactor > Anaerobic > Unclassified | place: USA... | reverse complement strand
AGTGGGCTAGTATCACTTGAAGCACAATACGGTATTAAGACCTATTACTGCCATGCTTATACGCCAGCTGAGCGCGGCAGTAATGAACGATTTAATCGGAACTTACGCTATTTTTATCCTAAGGGGACTTATTTTGAGCACATTAGTGCTCAAGGCTTGAAAACCACCTTACTCGAAATTAATCAGAGACCACTTAAAATACTTGACTGGCAAACACCTTATCAGGTCATGCTGACCAATTTGTCAAAAAATTCGGATTAAATTTGCAATCTACCACATACGCAATAATTATGGCTTTTTTTCTAAAAATGTAAGAAATAAGACATTTTTAATCATTTTGGCAGTATGAAACCTCATTTTTCCATGGTACAATTTTATTTGTGTACAGATTTTTACACAAATATAACATTTAGTGAAGCAGGGAATAAAATATGATGACTAATCGGCACAGCAATATGTGGCGGATCGGATACTTTGCCCTTGGCAGCATCATCTTTATTGCGATTGGGCTTTTTCTTTGGCACGATCATCAAGACCAGGAACGTCTTGCTGAAGAAAATTACATTAATTCAAATACCCCAACCCTATTCATCCACGGTTGGGGCGGTACTCTGCGCTCCGAAAAGAAAATGGCTTCGGATGCAGAAGCCAGTGACGCTGCTCAACGACGGATGATCATTCGCGTTCGTCCAAACGGCAAGATCGATGTGACCGGGACAATCGAAAAATGGATGCGCAATCCGATCATTTTTCTTCGAATGGATAACAATCGTGCAGGTGAATTTCAATACGCCCGCTGGCTGACCAAAGTCTGCAAACTACTTAAATCCAAGTATCATATTGATAATTTGAATTTTGTCGGTCACTCAATGGGTTCCTACGCCACCGTTTACTATAATATGATGAACGGCAATCGCCAGGATCTTCCCAGGGCAAATAAGCTCTGCCTACTTGCCGGCCCCTACAACGGGATTATTAATAACGGCAAGCAAAACCAGCCGATTACCGGACCACTGGCAAAATTATGGGACGATCAGCCTAACGCAAACAAACTGCTAAAAAACGGTCGACCCAAAACGATTCATCCGGAATATCAAATGTTAAATCAGCTGAAGGATCGCATGCCCCGTCAAATCAGAATTCTAAACGTCTATGGTGATTTAAACGACGGATCCAATTCCGATGGCGTGGTCACAACCGAGTCTGCCCTGTCGCTGGGGTATTTGGTTAAAGGGCGCGTCAACTACTATCAAACCTTCAAAGCAACCGGACCCAATGCGCAGCATAGTGAATTACATAATCACAATTTAGCGGTAGACCGGTCACTCACCAATTTTCTTTGGGGTAAGCATTACAACATGTCCTCAAGTGCACCCAAGTACAATCCGATGTTGGATAAAATGATGAATCCGGGAATGGCTTTTAAACGTCAAAACCAGTTAAAAGCGCAATAAATCAGTTGTGATTAACCAAAAAAGAAATTGACTCAAACAAAATGATGTTTGGTCAATTTCTTTTTTGGTCTCTAACCCTATCGGAACGCGATCATTTCAACGCATCTATCGTCTCCAATGCTCGCCGGTATTCCTTTAAAAAGGCTTCTTCCTGTCCCGAAACCAATTCCTTTTGATATTGTTCAGCTACCTTGGCTCGACTGGTTGTCTCGTATGATCGGCTTAACCTACCGACCGCATAGGCAGCGGTCGCCCTTATCATTGGCCGTGGATCTTGGCTCATGACATGCAAGAGATCATCCACGGCAGAGACATCTCCTAAATTAACCAACGCAATAATGGCGTTTCGCTGCAGCGGTTTCTTACCCCGCCAGGCCCCCGCCATTTGACCGAATCGATCGTTAAACTGTTTGTTGCTCAATTTCAGCATCGGTAATAATTCCGGGCGAACCTTTTCGACATCCGGCTCCATTCGTTGATGTAAATGAAAATCCTTCCCACGATTAAATGGACAGGCGACTTGGCAAATATCGCAGCCATAAATCACATTTCGAATTTTAGGTCTAAATTCATCTGCCATCAATCCTTTGGTTTGCGTTTGATACGACAAACACCGCTGGGCATTCATTCGGCCATCACCCAACAATGCCTGTACCGGACACGCATCAAGGCATCTCGTACATTCTCCACACTGACACGGAATCGGCGTGTCGGGTTCCAACTTCAAGTCGGTGATCATTTCGCCCAAATACACAAATGACCCAAACTCCTCTGTAATCAATAAACCGTTTTTGCCGATGAATCCCAAACCCGCTCGATGGGCAACCGCCACGTCAATGAGCTGACCCGTATCTACCATTGGTTCGAATCTGGCATTGCCCTCTCCGACAATGTCCTTGACCCGATCAATTAATAAAGCCATTTTTTCACGCAAAATATGATGATAGTCATCGCCCCATGACGCTCTGGCAAATTGGCCCCGCTTTAATCCGGTTCGTTTCGGTTGTTGTTTCATCCGACTGGGGTAAGCCAAAGCAATTGCAATAATCGATTGAGGATGGTCAAAGATTAAAGTCGGATTTAACCGCTCATCAATATTTGGATGTTCAAAACCGCTGGTATGCCCAGCGGCTTTTTGAGCTTCAAGACTGCTTCTGAGTTCCTCAAAATCATCGGCAGTCGTGAAGCCGATTTTATCGATACCGAGTTTCTGACTTTCGGTAATAATCTGTTGTTTTAACGTGACGGAAGCCGACATTCAAAACAGTCCTTTCCAAGTTGAGTCACCATTCAGCTCCCATCTTAACCTATTGGAATTTAATCAGTCAATTGTCGACAAAAAATACCGTTGCCTCATGGATAAGGGTTCATATCCAAGAGACAGCGGTATTTTTTTAACAATTCAATTAATTGTAAACCCGACGCCGACAACTCATTCCATTCGGCAGGAAACGTCTAACGATCATTGGTCCATATTTGCCGGTACCAATTTGCGTTGACGGAAATACTCTAATCCGCCAAAGACCAATGTCCAAACAATTGCGCCGACAGCGCCAATGATATCTTCCGGAATAAAGAACAGACTCACGAAAATGACACCAAAGAAGAAAATGGTTAATGGACTGGTCACCTTGTACCACGGCATCACAAACCCATTCGGCAGAAAGTCACTGGAAGCACGGTACTTTCTATGAGCAACCATTGCCAGTGTGTAAACGATAATGTACATATCGCTGGAAACCCCTGTAACAATTGTAAAGACTGAGGTAATCGCCGTTGTTAAACTCATCAATGGTGTGATTAAAACCAGTGCCGCCGATAAAATAATAGCAGCTGCCGGCACACCATTTTTGGAAATTTTGGCAAATGTCTTGTGCATCCAACTATTTTCGGGAACTTCGGTTGCCAACTGATAGAAATGTCGGCCTGCGGAGAAAATACAGCTATTCAGAGACGATGCCGCAGATGTTAAAACAACAAAGTTAATCATGGCAGCCGCTGCAGGGAATCCGGCAAGTTTGAAAACTTGAACAAACGGACTACTATTAGCTGACAAAGATGTCCACGGAATGATGCCCATGATCACGATTAAAGCGCCAATGTAAAACAAAAGAATTCTGAGTAATGTTTCATTAACGGCCTTTTTAATGACCGTATGCGGTGATTTCGCCTCACCAATCGTGATACTGACAAATTCAATTCCTTGAAAGGCGAAGAAAACCATCGGAAAAGCTGAAATGAAATTAAAGGCCCCATGTGGGAACAATGAGAAATTATGGAAAACATTTGTCAGTGACGCGTGTCCAAGCGGTGTTACCGAATGACTTGTCATCATAAAAATACCGGTAACAATCATAGCGACAATGGCAACAATTTTAATCATCGCGAACCAGAATTCCGCTTCACCAAAGAGCCGTGCGGCAATTAAGTTAACACTTGCCAGAACTCCCAGAAAGATTAATTCAACAATCCACGAAGGAATGTTAGGGAACCAATATTGCACGTAAGTGGCTGTAGCGGTTAACTCAGCCATGCAGACAAACACCAGGCCAATCCAGTAGGTCCAGCCAGTAAAGTGACCCACTGTCGGTCCTAAATATCGCGAAATAAACGAAACAAATGTATGTTGCGAAGGATCGGAGTAAAACATTTCTCCGATAGCCCGCATCATGAAGAAGAAAAACAGTCCTAATGTTAAATAAACCAGCATTACTGAAGGCCCTGTCTTGCTGATCGTGCTGCCTGACCCTAAAAACAACCCCGTTCCGATCGTACCGCCGATAGCGATCATTTGAACGTGACGGTTACTTAGGGCCCGCATTGTCCCATCTTGATTTTCTACAATTTTTGATTTCATACACAATCCTCCTGCAAAATAAGAGCTAGATAAGATAATAGTTAAAATGCTTCTCATTTGAATATCATTATTCTACCACGTTTTTTATTTTTGTGTCAGATTATTTTACATAAGTAACGTATCATTAGCCAAAAAGACCCGTCTTAAGGGCTTAATTCGTCCAAAAATATTTTCAATGTCATAAGTTATCACAAATTATGTAAAAATAAAAAGGCATCACAAGTCATGCCTTTTTTACTCATATCATTTGATTTAGCGTGTCGCCTCAATCGAACGCATCCAATTCCCTATTAAGGGTTTCAATTTGTTGACGAAGACGATCAATTTCATCTTTAACTTCTTCCAACGTTAAACCTGCATTACTGTAACCCTTATAGGTAGCCGTCATGTAATCGACATCTTCTAACTGACGGACTTGCTCATTCAAAGATCCCAGCTGCGTCATTAATTGATTAAAACGATCTTCACTATCCATTTGAACGACTCCTTTAAGCCAATGCTTCCGGAGCCTCAAGCTGGGGACCCCTGCCCATTCTTGCTAAAACCCAGTGGTCATAGTTCCATTCTTCGGTGGCACGTCGTGAACGGAAGTAGTCCCAGTTTGATTCCCGCTCAACTTCAACGACTTGATTGTCTGCGCCAATTGACACCCAGTTATATGATCCATTTTGATGAGCAAATTTAACCCAGAGAATCGGAATATTAATGACCTGTCCCTGATCATCTCTGAACGTTCTGCTGAGTCGATCAACCCGCATAAAAGTCAGACCACTGGCATAGGCTGAATCCAATCGTTCGAAAACCTGATTTGCTTTGTCAATTGCCACCCTTTCTCCCGGCAAAGCGGCGTGGGTCTCAATCGCAAAGTTATTATAACTGATCAACCGCTGATCGCTGCCATAAATAACGGTGACATGTGCATTATTCGGTTCAACCTTTCCTGGACGCTGGTAGCGAACAACCGTCACCCGTTCGTGGTTTCGTTGACGCTGATCAGCCGTAATTGCTTTAAATCCTTCAGGAATAATCAAATCATGATTGGGTTTATCAAAAATCTTGACGTAATTTGTCATAAAAACCTCCTAGATTCTCAAACACCGCGCTACTGCATTAAGTTTTGTTCGACCTTGATTAAGGCTGCCATTAATCGATCCTGCGTCACACGATCAATGCCGCTAAAGACTCTATTGTTGACGTATTCTAAACGCTCATTCAACTTGGGAACCAATGCTTTTCCAGTGCTTGTCAGGCTAATTGACCAAGAGCGGCCATCGGTCTGTGACCGTTCCTTTTGAACGTATCCCAGTCTGATTAACTGTTCCAATCGCCTCGTGACATTACTTTGACTCAGATAAATTCGTTTAAATAATTGATCCTGTGTTAAAGTTGGTGCCTGGTTAATTTTTAAAATAAAATAATAGTTACTCGATGTCAGCTTCAACGGTTTTAACTGTTCATCCAAATAGGTTTGCAGCTGACGTGAAGCCGTGTTGATCGTTGCAATCAACCCGTCAATTTCTATATCTGTCATCAATAATCACCTTCTCCATTTATGACTGACAAAAGTTTAACATTAATTACTTGCTTGCGCAAACAAGTTGATTCGTTATTTCCAACTAAAAAAGACCAGCCTTTTATCGGCCTGATCTCCACTAATCTTCAAATTGATTCTTTCCAAGCTTAAAACAACCATGCTATACCAAATATTGCAAATCACTCGAAACAGATGGATAGGCAAAAATCATGTCCTGGATCTGCTCATTCGACAGCTTTAAATTCATCGCCAGGCTGAAAGCGTTCAGCAAGTGCTCACCAATTGAAGATAAAACGTCAAATCCGACAATTTGTTTAGTATTGGCATCCCGGATCACCATTGCCTTGGCAACATCATCTTTAATGCGGTTATAGGTATACCAATGGGTTAAATCAAAAGCACTTACATGATATTTTTCAGGTTTGCTTAATGCTTCCTGATAACCAACCCCCACTTGACCGACTTCCGTTGTCCCAAAAAGAATCTGTGGGATGACCGGATACTGAATTGGTGCTGTCGTCTTTTTCGTTAACAACTCAGCAACGTATCGTCCTTCAAATGAAGCGACAGGTGTCAATTTTGGCTTGGCTTTGTCAACGACATCCCCGATGGCATAAATCGTCGATACGTTGGTTCGCAAATGATCATCCACTAACACACCGCGGCTCGACGTTTTAACCCCGCAATTCTCCAATTGTAATTGATCACTATTCGCCGATCGGCCTACCGCTTCAACCACATAATCAGAAGCCAACGTTTCAAGATCGGTGGTCAGTGTATAGCCGGTTTCATTTTTAGAAACAGCCTTCAGGTTCTGATTGAAGTGAAAGGTGATACCGTCATCAATCATGTCTTGAACCAGTTGCGCCACAAAGGGTTGTGGAAATGCCTTTAATGGTTGATCGTTATGATGAATAATATCAACATCACTACCAGCCTTATTGGCAATATTTGCCAACTCCATCGATACTAAGCCGGCACCGACAAACGTGATATGCTTTGGCAATGCATCCAAATCCAGGAAGTCTGTACTGGTTTTTAGGAATGATTTACCGGGAATATCCAATAACCGTGGGCGGCGACCAGTGGCCAAAATGACCTCATCCGCACTCACCGTCGTCTGGTCACCCAGCTGAATCCGATGTTGGTCCAAAAAGGCAGCCTGCCCATGATACGTATCTATGCCGGCACCGGACATTCCCCTTTTCGTACCACCTGGGATTTGTGACGTATATCCACGTTTAAAGGCCATTAACTGTTTCCAATCAATCGTGGGAACGTCCTTTAGCCCGCTTTCCTGCATTCGGGCAACCCTATCCTTTGCCTGAACTGCCGAATACAGCATTTTTTTAGGATCACACCCACGATTGGGACAGGTCCCGCCAAAAAGATCATTTTCAATGACTAAGACGGATTTTGACCCAACTAACCCATAAGCAGCTGCAGTCCCTGCAGGACCGGCACCAAAGATGATGACATCGTAATGTGTTTTCAAAATGCTTCACTCCTCATATATAATCATGATTTACTTTAATTGTAGCCCATCTTGGCCTAAAGCGTCGGTATTCTCCCAATCATTTTTGCCTTCGGATTCGTATCATGCACAATCGAGTTGTATAATGAAATCCTAGTCAACTTGTTTTCACACCCAAGGAGGTGCCTATCCGTGTCGATCACAGCCATTACTCATTTTTTTACGGCCAACGCCAAGTTTATCAACGCACTCATGGAACACGTTTATCTGACCCTTATCTCATTGATCATTGCGATTGTCATTGCCATCCCACTGGCGGTATATGCACGCAACCACCGGATATTCGCTCATATTGCACTCGGTTTTACGTCAATCATGCAAACCATTCCCTCTCTGGCCATCTTGGGAATTTTGATTCCAATTGTCGGCATTGGCAGTAAACCGGCCATTATTGCACTGGTCATATACGGTATTTTGCCTATTTACAGTAATACATATACTGCACTCACAACGATTGATCCCAACTTAACCGAAGCGGCCGAAGTTTTCGGGTTAACCAAATGGCAACGACTTTTTCGAATCGAATTGCCCCTTTCCACGGACAGTATTTTGACCGGTATTAAAACGTCAACCGTTCTGATTATTGGAACGGCTACCCTCGCAGCCCTGATTGGCGCCGGTGGTTTGGGAACCTTTATTCTGCTGGGAATCGACCGCAGTAACACCGCGTTAACGTTGACCGGTGCAATTGGCTCAGCGCTACTTGCCGTTGTCTTTAGTTGGCTCATCACCCGATTCGGTCGTCTAAAAGCCAAATCGATGGTCATTGTCGGCGGTACCGCCCTTTTACTTTTACTGCTTGGCATTATCGCACCAAAAGTATACACGGCCACTACCCAACCGGAAAAAATCGTCATTGCCGGTAAATTAGGTTCCGAGCCGGATATTTTGATTAATATGTATCGGGACTTGATCGAAGCCGGTGACAAGAAAATTGATGTCGACTTAAAACCTAATTTCGGTAAAACCAGCTTTTTATTTTCAGCTCTAAAGAGCAATCAAATCAACATCTATCCGGAGTTTACCGGTACCGTTCTTGAAGACATCATTCCCAACAGCGAACGACAGCTTCAAAACAAATCTGCAACGCAAATTTATCACATGGCCAAAAACGAGCTTGCGGCTAAATACAATATGACTTATGGTTCCCCGTTAAATTATAACAATACCTATACAGTCGTCACCACCCAAAAGTTCGCCAAGCGCCATCATCTTCACACAATCAGTGACCTCAAAAAACTTCAAAACCGTCTACACAGCGGTTTTGATTTGGAATTCATGAATCGTGATGACGGCTATAAGGGACTCGTCAAAAAATATGGCCTATCCTTTAACAATACTGATTTGGATCCCGATTTACGCTATCAGGCCATTCGCCGTGGCCAGGTTCAGGTCATTGACGGCTATTCAACCGATTCTCAAATTCGTCAATACCATTTGGTTTCGTTGCGGGATAATAAGCATCTCTTTCCAACCTATCAGGGAGCGCCACTCATGACCAAGGCATTTGCCAAAAAACATCCGGCCGTGGTCAAACAACTGCACCAGTTGGCCGGAAAAATTACGGCAAAAGAGATGCGGGAGATGAACTATGACGTCAACGTCAAAAAAATCAGTGCCGCAAAGGTTGCAAGGCATTATTTGCAACGCCATCATCTATTAAGGAAGTGATCATATGCCGAATACACCAGTCATTCAACTCTCAAATATTTCCGTCGTTTATGATCAGCAAAAAGCAATTGATGATTTGTCCCTATCGGTTTATCCGCACGAAATCATGGTGCTGGTTGGCGAATCCGGTGGCGGTAAGACAACCATTCTGCGAACCATCAGCGGATTAGTTAAACCGGCAAGTGGACACATTTTAGTCAACGGGCTAACACTAAACGATCAAAATCTGAGAAAGATTCGGTTAAACATGGGCTACGTTCTCCAGCAAATTTCTCTTTTTCCTAATATGACAATCAACCAAAATTTAACACTACTGCCGGAAATCAAACATCAGTCAAAGACTGCGGCCGACCAAACCATTAAAGAATTGATGGCTGCCGCAAAGTTACCAATCGATTATCTGTCAAAATATCCCAACGAATTATCGGGTGGCGAGCAGCAGCGGGTTGGCATCATCAGGGCATTTGGCACCAAGCCCGACCTGATTTTGATGGACGAACCATTCAGTGCACTTGACCCTGTATCACGCGAGCAGTTGCAGGACCTGACGCTTTCCATCCACCAACACTTTAACAACACCATTTTATTTATTACACATGATATGAACGAGGCATTAAAAATGGGGCAGCAAATCGGCGTCGTCAAAGACGGGCAGATTATTCAACTGGATACACCGGATAACCTTGTCCGCCACCCAAGCAACGACTATGTTAGAACACTGTTTAACGGCAGCGAAGCCCACAAAATCGAAAATGTCTATATTCGTCGGTTGGTCTTGGCCGGGTATGGAAGAAAAACCCCGTTTGAGAAGTTACCGGTCACTTCTGTTGAAGGAGACCGGACACTGGGCGACTGTTATCAGCTGCTTGCGCAAAATCAGCAGTTGGCTGTTAGAAGGAACAGTCAGGTGATCGGCTATTTAAATTCGGAAAGCATTTTAAACTTTTTGGCTACTAAAGCGACAAATAATTAGCTGCCTATCACAAAAAAAGGAGGCTGGGGCAAGGGTTCAATTTGCCACAGTCTCTTTTTAATCGACTTAACCCTTAATAGTCACTATTAACCACGACCACTTTTCCAAAACTATCAGCCTGATCAAGAGCTGCCTGCGCATCACCGGTATGAGCCAAATCAAATATTTTTGTCGGTTTAATGTCAATACGTTGGGTCTCGACAAGCTTAATCAGATCATTTAGATCGGATGCATTTGCTGCATCAGAGCTGAAGTGGGTCAAATAAGCCCCTGCAGGAATGCCAAACGGATCAAAATCGGCAACTGTCCACCGGGCATCGTCCATGCCACTTAATTCACCGGTGAAGCAGGTAATCCCGTTAA
>Ga0214925_100819_pt1 | contig 10409 bp, 9 predicted proteins | sample Stichaenrichment_FD_168299 | JGI IMG/M metagenome (GOLD analysis project Ga0214925, IMG submission 168299) | Xylose enriched microbial communities from anaerobic bioreactor in Madison, Wisconsin, United States - 63SRT | ecosystem: Engineered > Bioreactor > Anaerobic > Unclassified | place: USA... | reverse complement strand
ACCCCCATCGCCCACGGCAAACCGGTTATATACCCAATCTTTGTCTTGCGTCCACCAATGTTGGCCTTCTAACCCATTCTTCAATACAAAATTCTCGGTCAATGCCAGTGCCTGCCGATAAGCCGGCACCGCCATCAACTCGCCATCAGCATCACGGGGTAATAATAGTTCCGACTTCAACACCCGAAAGACATCTGCATACCGATAATTTCGGCGTTGAACATCGAAAAGCGCATTCAATAGCTCAACAAAGGGGTGATCTGCCATTCGGATATCGGCATCATCAAAGTACGGCACGGCTTGCGCCTGAAAAATGGGATCAATCACCGTCTGATAGGCATCGAGATGCCGCGTCAATACCAAGAAATCACGATAACGATAGTTGCCAGTGGCGACCAATTGCCGAATCTGCGTCGCCACTCGTGACACCTCAACGTAGCGGTTAGCCGCTTGTACGATTTGAATGTGGGTGGGTTTTTCGACCGCACTTGGCTGTGGTGATAAGGTTTGACTCGCTTGCCAATAGGTGTCTAAGGCCTGCAAGTCAGCGGATACCCGCGCCGTTTTAGCTTGTTGATCGATTAAAACCGGAACCCGATTGGCTTGGGCGACCATGTAGAGCTGCTGATAGAGTTTGGCCGATTGAAAAAAAAGCGTGGTCTTATCTGGTAACTTTTGTGGGTAACCGTGATCCAGATTCAACGCAACCGTGACACTGGCCGATCGTTGAATTAAGATGGCGACCAATTGGCGTTCTTGAGCGCTGAGCTGTGAAAAACCTTCTAAGTAGAAATGGGCATGCTGCAAGTCCACTTGCTGCTCTAAATAGGTCGCCAACTGGTTCAGCAGGTCGGTATTTTCCACAAACTTTCCCATCATTTGCGTTTCAAAGGCCTCATAGATTATCATCAAATCATGAAGCTTGGCTTGTAAATCCGTATTCGTTGTGTCGAGTTGCTCAATGGCTGACATCAAATCAGCCGCCGTGACTTGGCCCACCTTGAATTCAGCTAGTTGGGTCGCCAATTGGCTGACGAAACCTGGCCGATCCACTTCTCCTCTGAAGATCGTCAGCTCGTCTGCGTGGGTTTGGATAATCTGGTAAATCAACATGTTCAGTCCTGCTGGCGAGATCCGTGGGAGTTGGTAAATCGGTTCATTTTTCATGAAAAACCAGGCTAACCGAGTAAACGAAAAGACTTGCACCTGCGTCTGGGCAAATAAGGCCTGCTCCGGTGCAATTTGTTCCTTCAACGCTGACAACACATCGACTTCTGTTTCAAACTTGATATGGTTGGGAACCAAATAGTAACTTTGATCCGTGGGGTGCGCGGTTACTTGCTGCGCGAGCGCGGTCACCATTGGCGTGCGATGATCCTGCCCCGCACTTCCTAAAATAAATTGTAAACTCATCGGTCATCCTCCTTACGAAATTGTTCGCTATGTATGTGCTGTTCGCCTTTCGATTGCAGCAATCGGGCTGGAACCGACCTAAGCCATTGCCACTAACCTCCGGGCTGCTGTAGTGTGCGTAATAAGCCAAGGATTCAGCTTACCGTGGCTTCTAGTTGATTATATTCTAGCATAGCTTTAGCCGAAACGAACACACGTTCAACTTATCTTTGATAACTTTTCCAACTATTTCCCCCAATCCGTGCTACACTGGGAAGTAACATTAAAGAATGATGAGAAAGCGGGCAATCCTCTATGGAAGATAGCGAACAGATTCAGATCTTACAACACTTAATTAGTATTAACTCAGTCAATGATCATGAGGCTGACGTGGCCGCCTACATTCAACAACTCTTTGCCGACCATGGCATTACCTCACAGGTTATCCCCTATGCAGATGGTCGCGCCAATATCATCGCTGAAATCGGCGATACCACCAGCGATCAAGTCTTTGCCTTAGCCGGGCACTTAGATACGGTTGCCACGGGCGATGTTGCTGACTGGAAATTTGATCCCTTCTCAGCGCACATTGTCGACAATCAACTCTACGGTCGCGGTGCCGCCGACATGAAGAGCGGACTGGCCGCGATGGTGATTACCTTAATCAATTTGGCTGACCAACAGACGCCCTTAACTGGACGCTTACGGTTTATTGGGACTGTCGGCGAAGAAAATGGCGCCATGGGGTCACGAATGTTAACCGAAAAGGGCGTGGCAGATGATCTCACTGCCATGGTCATTGGCGAACCCACCGGTGGTAATCTGGTCTATGCGCACAATGGTTCTTTGAACTATCACGTCTATTCTCGCGGTGTCGGCGCCCACAGTTCCATGCCTGAAAAGGGAATCAACGCCATTACGAACCTCATCAAATACGTCACCGCAGAGGCAACTGCCTTTGACGACGCGCCCGTCAGTCCAGAACTTGGGCCACTGGTCCACAGCGTAACGGTCTTTAATGGTGGCGAACAAGTCAACAGTATTCCCGCTAAGGCGGAGCTGCAAGGAAATATTCGCCCCATTCCCGAATTCGATAATACTGCCGTCATTCACCGTCTCCATGAAACGGTGGATCGGTTAAATCAAGAGCCTGGTGTCGATTTAGCCTTGCACGTAGATTACAGCTTTAAACCCATTATTAGTGCCAAAGATTCGCCACTGGTGCAAACGACCAAGGCCATTGCCGACCAAGAATTCGGTCACGCAATCGACTTACAAGTCATTCACGGGGCAACCGACGCTTCAGAATTTACCAAATCCAGTCATGACTTCCCGGTCATCGTCTACGGCGCTGGTAAATGGGATGCCGCTCACGCCTTGAATGAATCCGTCGATCTGGATGAATTCCGTCATGTTCAACACGTTTATCAGCAACTCGTTGAAAAATTTCTTAGCTAATCTCCCGATTTCCTAGAAGACGCGCTACCTTCGCACGGATAGTCTAACGACAAAAATCGTCAGCAGCCACTTTGGTGGCTGCTGACGATTTTTTATAATGCCTTATTTACCAACGGTCCGGTAATCATGGGCGCCAAAGTATTGTAACCCTGGCAATGCTTGACTGTTCAGAAGTTGACTAACCGTCACCAGCTTGTACCCTTTAGCCTGTAATCGTTTGATAATTGTTGGCGCTGCGGCTACGGATTGAGCGTGGATATCATGCATTAAAATAATATCGCCGCCATGGGTGTCGTGCATAACTTCATTAATGTCCTTGCTACTATTGAGGTAAGCCCAATCTCGAGAATCGACTGACCAACGGATAATTGGCTGTTCAATCGCTCGGCCCTCTGCCGCCGTGATATTACCGTACGGTGGTCGTACGTATTGCGGTAACGTTCCGGTGGCTTGGTAGATTGCCCGATTGGTTCGGGTTACTTGACTCACTGTTTGTGCGGTCCCAATACTATTAAAGTTGGGATGATTCCACGAATGATTGCCAATTTCATTGCCGCCTGCCAAGACCGCTCGCGAGATCTTTGGATAGCGACTGACACTCTGACCAACTTCAAAGAACGTCGCATGCGCGTGGTATTTCTTCAACGTCTTCAGTAACCGTGATGTCAGGGTTGGATCTGGCCCATCGTCAAACGTTAAGGCCACTAATTTACTGGTCTTAATGGTACTGGTTCGGTTAGCCTTAGGCAGATAGCGATTCAACACCTTACCCTTGAGTTGCGCATACGGAATGGTAATCTGCTTAACCTTAAAACTATTCTTCAATAGGTTCATGCGTAACCCACTCTTGGTTAACGTCGCCGTTTTTGTCATATGCGTTGGCAATTTCACCTGATAGACCGCTGCTACCCGACTACTTTTGGCCTTAGTGGTTGTTAAAATTTCCTGGCGAGCTGCCTGCCGAATTGCGGCTAGTCGGTGCGTATTCTTGTTCGTTAACTGACCGAATGTCACCGTCTTATTGGTACTCTTAGCCTGCCCCGTCACCGGCACACTCCCAACGCCTAGTGCAACGGTCGCCACTAGGACGCCGAGAACTTTTCCAATCTTTACCATGTTGATAACCCCCTCTTAAAATCATGCCCCTGAAACTATCTTAATTTTATCAGGTTTAGGGCCAAACACAGGTGTGAACGCTCACTAAATTTTCGATAATAAAAAAGCACCTAACCGTCGTTAAGTGCTTCCTAGTCATCGGTGCTTTCCGGTGGATTAACTGTTTGATGATTTTCTTTCAAAACCTCATTGGTGTAGCGTTCCAGATCCGCCAACACCTCCGCATTATCACCCTGTTGGGCCGCCATGTTTTCAGCGACCGCCCACCGGGCCAAGGTATCCGTAATCGGCACAATATCTTGGATAATCACCATGTCAGAATCATCTTGATGTTGTTCTTGAATCGCACGAAAACTATCAATATCCGTGATTAACCGCAAGACTTTGCCAGATTCCCGCTCGACAGATTGAAAAATAACGAAGTGGGCGCGTTGATTGGCCTCGTCCATGCGTTCGCGAATTGCCTGTAGTTGTTGTTCGTCTATTTGTAATGCCAATGCCTTCACCCCACTAGGTTTATTCTAACAAACTATCGCGCCAAACACGCCATAATTTGGTAAGTCTCTTAAATTTTTAGCAAATCGCCAACGATTGGTAGTCGGCGCCACCCGCTTGTAACAATGAGACGGCCACCTGTGCGACTGTTTCACGTGAAACAGTTCCCGCTGGAACCGCGGCGCCTTCCTTAATAATTTGTGGGTCGCGCCGTGGTGAGTCGGCCAACGTTACGGGCCGCAAAATCGTATATGGAAATTCTGCCTCATCCACTAGTTTAGCGGCATATCGCTGTTGCTTTAGATATTCGGCCACGTCGGTGATTCCCGGATAAGCTAAATCGCCTGTCACTTCCTGATCGACCCCAGCCGTACTCAGCATCACGAAACGTTGAAAGGTTAATCGCTGGTGATATTGGGCATCGAAGAGTGCTTCAAACGCCAGATCAACGTCCATCCCCGTGAGTGCTGAAAAGATGATGGGTTGGTCCTGCAAGGCCGCCGTATAAGTAGCTTCCTGCGTCAAATCACCGGTCAACTCCGTCACTTGGGTGGCTAAGTCGCTGGGTAACGTTTCCTTACCATCGTGTAAGAGGCGAACCGTTGCTGACTCGGTCGCCAGTTGACGGGCCACCAATTGGCCCACCCGATTGGCCCCAATAATTAAATAAGTTGTCATGTGTCTCGCTCCTTTTTCCTTGCTTTAGTGTACCAGAAACCGTGCGACCATGGTACTCACTCAGGGGATTTTTAATTCTAGTAAAATTCGGTATAATGGAACTGTATTTGAATCCGGTTTCAACATTATAGGAGGGTCCAGCATGACACATGAATTGGTAACACTCGGTAAGACTGATGTTCGCACGACACCACTCGGTCTCGGAACCAACGCGGTTGGCGGCTATAACCTCTTCCCAAATTTAAAGGATGATGATGGCCTTAACTTGGTTAAAGCTGGCTTGAATCATGGCATTCAGCTACTTGATACGGCCTTTGTCTATGGTCTCGGTCATTCCGAGGAACTCGTTGGTCAAGCCATGCACGACTTCGATCGGCACAGCTTTACTTTGGCAACCAAAGGGGCTCAAGACTTCTCAAGTGGCGAACAGGTCATTAACAATGATCCCGCGTTCTTGACGGCCCAAGTTGACGCCAGTTTAAAACGTTTGAATACCGACTACTTAGATATTTACTACATTCATTTCCCTGACAAACAAACACCCAAGGCAGAAGCCGTGGGCGCCTTACAACGACTGCGCGAACAAGGTAAGATTCGGGCGATTGGTCTTTCCAACTTTAGCTTGGTACAAGTCAAAGAGGCCAATGCTGATGGCTACGTAGATGTCGTTGAGGACGAATTCAGTCTCCTCCATCGCGACCACGAGACTGATTTGATGCCGTATCTGGCCGATCATCAGATTAGCTTTGTCCCTTACTTTCCCTTGGCTTCGGGCTTACTGACGGGTAAATACGACCAATCAGTTCAGTTCCCGGCCGACGACATTCGCAGTCAAATCAGTGATTTCCAAGAACCGCGTTACAGTCAAGCCTTAACCGCCATCGACCAGGTCCGGCCGATTGCCCAAGCGCATCAAGCTACCGTCGCCCAAACGATTCTGGCTTGGTACATGCAAAACCCACTCGTCAGCGTGGTGATCCCGGGTGCTAAACGCGCCGCACAGGTCGAAGCTAACGCGCAGGCCTTGGAGGTCACCTTAACGGCTGCGGAATATCAAACGATTGATACCGCCTTTGCGGGTTTCAAAGCGACTGCTAACGGTAAATCACTCGCCGATCCAGACTAGCTTAACTTTTCTATCAGCAGATGAAACGAACGATCAATAGCCGACACAAGCTCATTAGATGCTTGGTCGGCTATTTTTGACTTATCAGTAAGTTGGATGGGTTGACGGGTTGAGTTGGTATTTTCCGAACATTCGTTTTATAAATAAAACTGTAATTCGCAATTGCAAATATTTTTTAAAAATGATAGACTCTAATAGTGGTATTTATTGATGTAAACACGAACAATTATCATTAATGTTCGGATTTAACCAAATTAATTGCTAAGGGAGCACTTATTCAATGCAAAGAATTGCCAACTTTTTCCATTTTGAAGAACTCGGTACCAACTATAAAACTGAAATACTAGCGGGGCTAACCACTTTCGTCTCCATGGCTTACATCCTATTCGTTAACCCCCAAGTCTTAGGGGCTTCCGGCATCAGCCAAGGGGCCGTCTTCACGGCGACTGCCTTTGCCTCCGCCTTCGGGTGCATGTTGATGGGGATTCTGGCCAACTATCCGATTGCCATCTCTGCCAGTCTAGGGATTAACGCCTTCTTCGCTTACTCCGTCGTTATTGGAATGAAGGTTCCTTGGCAAACGGCGCTAGCTGGCGTTTTCGTGGCCTCGATCCTCTTCATGATTCTAACGGCTTTCAAGCTGCGGGAAAAGGTCGTTGACGCGATTCCCCGCGACCTCAAGATGGCCATCAGCGCCGGAATCGGCCTGTTCATCGCCTTCATTGGTTTGAGCCAAGGCGGCTTAGTCGCCGCTGACAAATCAACGATTGTAAGCCTGGGTTCCTTACAGGTTGGCAGTACGTGGCTCACCATTTTCGGACTACTGGTAACGGTTCTGTTGATGAGTGCTCGGGTACCCGGCGCCATCTTCATTGGGATGGTCGCCAACTCGATTTTAGGTCTCGTTACGGGTCTGATTCCCATGCCTAGTCATATCGTTGCTGCAGTTCCTAGCATCAGCTCGACTTTCATGGTGGGGTTGACGCACGTCGGCAGTATTAATTCCTTACAAATGATCGTGGTCGTTTTGACCTTCTTATTAGTCACTTTCTTTGATACTACGGGGACTTTGGTCGGCTTAGCTGAACAAGCTGGCTTGGTTAAAAATAACAAGCTCCCCCGGATTGGCAAAGCCTTGATGGCTGATTCTAGTACGATGGTCGTGGGGTCCTTACTGGGAACTTCCCCAATGGGCGCCTTCGTGGAATCCTCCGCAGGGATTGCCGTGGGTGGTCGAACTGGTTTCACCGCCATCGTCACTGGGATACTCTTCATCTTTGGCGCGTTCTTCTCTCCATTGTTGGCAGTTGTGACGGATCAAGTCACCGCCCCCGCTTTGATTATCGTTGGGGTGCTAATGGCCCAATCCCTAAAGAACATTCATTGGGAAAAATTCGAAGTAGCTGCTCCGGCCTTTCTGATTGTGCTGGGAATGCCTTTAACCTACAGCATCTCCGATGGGATCGCACTAGGTTTCATCACCTATCCTTTGACCATGTTGGCTGCTAAGCGTGGTAAGGAAGTCGGTGCTATGATGTACGGGCTGGCGGTTGTCTTCGTCTTGTTCTTGTGGATTTTAAATGCCGCTTAATTAAAAATAATCTCGACACTACAAACCACCGCACAATTGTTAGGCCAAATGGCTGATGATTGTGCGGTGGTTTTTGAGCCTGATTACCTTGCAAGTTGTGGTAGTTCTTTGCTTGTGACAGCGCTACTTCCGCTAATACTAGTAGTTTATGGAAGTAGCGGAAATGCCCCCACACCTGTGGGGTATACGCTTAAAATCAAGCAGTCGTTGGGCTACGTCAAGGATCACCCCCACACCTGTGGGGAATACTGACAACCAAAAAATATACGACTTTAACTTCTGGGATCACCCCCACACCTGTGGGGAATACCTTTCTGGTATTTCTTCTCTATGTCATGATTAAGGATCACCCCCACACCTGTGGGGAATACGATGAATAAGAAAAGAAAACAAAATAATACGCAGGATCACCCCCACACCTGTGGGGAATACACTAAAGAAAACCTATTATACCGGCATTCTCATTTTAGCAATACCGCGATTCTCATCACTTTGCTTCTGAGTGCAGGTCGTCATGGTTGTCTAACAAATAAACCAGCCCCCATAAATATCGCCGAAACTGACACCAAGCCTACCGATCTTCGCCTGAATGTAATTGCGATAACATACGATTCATAATGACCTGATGGAACTTGTTGAACCAGGTTGGGTTAGCGGCATTAACTTCTTCATACATATGCTGATTAACCTTATCTAAAATATGCGCGAGTTGATCCAACTCCGTATCATCTAAAATCGTTAAGAATGGCGGGATTTGTTGCACATTTTTCGTTGTTTCCTTGCGCCCAGCATCCGTGATACTCACCACGGTAACTCGCTGGTCCGTAGGAGATTTCATTCGTGTCACGAATCCCTTTTTTTCCAATTTCCGAACGAATTCCGCGGTTGACTGCGCCGTCAAATTTAAGCGCTCCGCCAATTCTTTTTGTGCCAAATGATCCTCTTGCATCAACGCCAATAAAATCTTTCCTTGCCCTTGGAAAATCATTTGTCGTTCAGGGTGGTCGTCATCGCGATCCGCAATGTCATCGGCGACATGCCGCAACATCCCAAATTCAATTAACTTACTCGCTGTCGTCTCTTGCTTAAATAAATCGCTCATCTCGAAAACCTCCTTGTCTCATTATACTCCAAAACAAAAAGATAAGGGGACCTGAATAAAAAGGTTGACAAATTAATCAGGGGACCTTATTATAATTTTGTCAGGTTACCTGATTAATTTTATGACACATGAGAGAAGGCATTTTATGCAACCATCTACAGCTATCACGGTAAGCCATTTATCTAAAACCTTCGGCGTCAAAACCGTCGTTGATGATCTATCGTTTGCGGTCAAACCCGGTGAAGTATTTGGTCTTTTAGGTCCTAACGGCGCAGGGAAAACTACTACCTTGCGCATGATGACCACGCTGCTTAAGGCCACGAGTGGAACTGTCACGATCTTTGGTCATGACGTTCGCAAAGAAAGTCGACTGGCCCGCGCCATGTTTGGTCTAACCGGGCAATATGCTTCCATCGATGAAGATATTTCCGCTCGCGAAAACTTAATGATTTTTTCTCGGCTCAATGGGTTGTCCCGAACGGCCGCTAAACAACGAACGATGGAACTTCTTGAAGAGTTTTCACTGACAGCGTCTGCTAACAAAGCGCTCAGCGATTTCTCCGGTGGCATGCGGCGCCGTTTAGATCTTGCCGTGAGTCTGATTACGCGACCAGGATTGATTTTTCTGGACGAACCCACAACTGGACTTGATCCCCGAACCCGATCGCAGATGTGGACAACCATCCGCCAGTTAGTGGCCCACGGCTCTACCATCGTATTGACCACCCAATACTTAGACGAAGCAGACGCACTGGCCGATCGAATTGCCGTCATCGACCATGGCAAGCTCATCAAACTTGGAACGCCGACCGCGCTCAAGCAGCAAATCGGTGGTGCCACCTTGACCTTATCCCTCGCCAAGGCAACCCAAGGTCCCCTTGCCCAACGCCTATTGGCTCAGGCACTCCATGCGCAGCCGACCTTGCACGGTGCCCAACTCACTGCACATTTGGAAAACCCCAACCAAATCACTGACTTACTTGTGCAACTCCAGGCAGCCGATATCTCACTGGCTAATATTGCCGTACAAGAACCCTCCCTAGATGATGTTTTCTTTGCACTCACAACCGGAAAAAATTAAGAACGAGGTGCCCGATGGAAATTCAAACACAACATGGTAACTTAATTGGCAACACGCTAACGATGGCTTACCGGAACTTACTTAAAACGCTCCATAACCCTGATCGCTTTATGGATGTCATCATTCAACCTGTGATGTTCATGCTCCTCTTCGGCTATCTCTTCGGTGGGGCAATCGCTGGCGGGGTGCAAGCCTATCTACCCACCATTGTCCCCGGAATTCTGATTCAAACTCTCCTGTCGGCTGCGTCAGGATCTGGCGCCCAGATTCGCGAGGACTTGGACTCCGGGGTCTTTGATCGCTTTAAGTCATTACCCATGGCCCATATTGCCCCCTTGGCTGGGCAACTATTCGCAGATATTCTCCGCTT
>Ga0214925_100817_pt1 | contig 10428 bp, 5 predicted proteins | sample Stichaenrichment_FD_168299 | JGI IMG/M metagenome (GOLD analysis project Ga0214925, IMG submission 168299) | Xylose enriched microbial communities from anaerobic bioreactor in Madison, Wisconsin, United States - 63SRT | ecosystem: Engineered > Bioreactor > Anaerobic > Unclassified | place: USA... | reverse complement strand
ACGGGAAGCCGGGGCCGGCCTCGTTCATCATGAAGATGTCCATCTCCTGGCCGATCTTGCGGTGGTCGCGCTTCTCCGCCTCCTCCAGGAGCTTGAAGTGCTCGTCCATCTCGGTCTTGTTGCGGAAAGCGACGCCGTTGATGCGGGTGAGCATCTTGTTGTCCTTGTCGCCCTTCCAGTAGGCGCCGCTCACGCCAGTGAGCTTGAACGCCTTGAGCGCCTTGGTGTAGAGGATGTGCGGGCCCACACACATGTCGACGTAGTCGCCCTGCTTGTAGAACGTGATGCGCGCGTCCTCGGGCAGGTCGCCGATGTGCTCCACCTTGTAGTCGGCACCGCGCTGCCTCATGTAGTCGATGGCCTCGGCACGCGGGAGCTCGAACACCTCGAACTTGAGGTTCTGCTTGCAGATACTCTTCATCTCGGCCTCGATCGCGGGGAAGTCGTCCTCCGAGACCTTCTTGTCGCCCAGGTCGATGTCGTAGTAGAAGCCGTTGTCGGTGGCGGGGCCAAAGGCGAACTTGGCCTCCGGGTACAGGTGCTGGATGGCCTGCGCCATGATGTGAGCGGCGGAGTGACGGATGACATGGAGCTCCTCGTCCTCGGGAACGTCCTCCACGTGGCCGTCGTTGAACAGTGCCTTCATCTTGATAACCTCTTCCGTTGGTATACGCGGCGTGCCGCGCCCGCTATGCATAAAAATAGCCCGCTCCTACGGATGCGGGCTCCATGGCACCTGTCACAAGCCGAGCCCGGCTCATAAAGGGACAGGTGCCTACATAGTCCTAGTTCGACGTGCAAAACGAGCGTGCATGTGCCGCGTGTGCCTTTCCTGCTTGGTTACCCCTCGGTTGTACCACACTCTGGCGCCGCAACGGGCCAAAATGGCCACTATGGTTGCCCATTCCATCCAATAAGGACGCAAGGGCGGTCGCGCGTCCTTCTACCCCAAGGGGGCGGACACCCCGTGCCGGGTCCAATCGTCACATGCATACGCCGGCCGCACGGCCACAGACAAGGTAAAGAGAAGGACGCCGGCGCGTGGTTGCGCTGACGTCCTTTGGGGTTCGGGAAATGTCCCTGCCGCTACTGGATGCGGGTGCGGCAGTACGGGCAGACCTTCCAGTCCGCGTTGAGCGGACGGTGACAGGTGGGGCACACGTTGCGCACCTGCGTGTTGCAGATGGGGCAGACAACGAAGTCGCGGTCGATGGGCGCGCCGCACTTGGGGCAGATGCCGTAGTGCGAGAGCTGGTGCTCGCGAAGCGCGATGTCCAGGTCCTGCTCCTCGCGGTCGACCAGGTAGGAGCTCGGACGCAGGATCACGTACGCCAGAAGGCCGACGATCGGGATGATCGAGATGATCGCCCACAGCCACCAGGGCTCCGCACCACGGCGCTGCGCGTCGCGGATGACGTACACGATGGAGAGGATGTAGAGCATCACGATGCACGCGACCATCAGGTAGAGGACCATGCGGACCTCGGGGGTGATGATCTGGTTCAGAAGATCTGACATGTCTTAGTGGCCTTTCCTTTTACGTACGGCTCCCAAAGCCCATCGGCAGGAACCCACAGCATCGTGACAGATTGTAACAGACCGAGGGAGGCTGCCAGGCACAATCCGCATTTGGTCACGCATCGCACAAGCTGTACATCCGGCGGCGCCGCGTCCTTCTCCCCCGGCGCCGCGCGGGTTCCTCGTGCTACTCGTAGCGCTCGTCGAACACGCGGCGTGTCTTCTTCTCGCTCCGCGGCAGGACGCCCAGCTCGACCACCTTTACGAGCGGCGTGAAGCCTATGCGGTTGCGGCACTCGTGCGCGACCTCGTCCGCGAGCGCGAGGAAGTCCTGCGTGCCGTCCGTCTCCACATACAGGCGCATGGTGTCGCGGCCCTCCAGGTGCGACAGGCGGATCTGGTACTCGCTCGACAGCTGCGGAAACGATGCGATGACCTCCTCCACCTGCCGCGGGAACACGTTGACGCCGTGGATCTTGAACATGTCGTCCGAGCGGCCGCGGATGGTGTCGATGCGCGGGAACGGGCTCCCGCACGGGCACGTTCCCGGGATGATGCGGCTGAGGTCGTGCGTGCGGAAGCGGATGAGCGGCACGGCCTCCTTCACGAGCGTGGTGATGACGATCTCTCCCCACTCACCGTCCGGCACGGGATCGCCGGTCTTGGGGTCGACAACCTCGAGGTAGATGTAGTCATCCCAGTAGTGGATGCCGTCGTTGGCGGAGCAGCTGATGCCGATGCCCGGCCCGTACACCTCCGTCAGGCCGTAAATGTCAAACGACTCGATCCCGAGGCCCTCGTTTATGCGTTGGCGGATCTTCTCGCCCCAACGCTCGGATCCTATGATGCCGCGACGCAGGGAGATCCTGTCCTGAAGGCCGCGCCTCTGCACCTCCTCCGCAAGCAGCAGCGCGTAGCTGGACGTGGCGCAGATGACCGTGGACTGCATGTCCATCATGAACTTGAGCTGCTTCTCCGTGTTGCCGGGGCCCATGGGGATGGCCATGGCGCCGAGCTTCTCCGCGCCGGCCTGGAAGCCGATGCCCGCGGTCCACAGCCCGTAGCCGGGGGTTATCTGCACGCGGTCGCGGTTGGTGACGCCGGCCATCTGGTAGCAGCGGGCAAAGATCGTGGCCCAGTCCTCCACGTCGCGCGCGGTGTACGGCACGATGACCGGCGTTCCCGTGGTACCGGAGCTCGAGTGGATGCGCACGATCTTCTCCTCCGGAACCGCGGCGAGGCCCAGCGGGTACGCCTCGCGGAGGTCCTGCTTGGACGAGAAGGGCAGGTGCCTGAAGTCGTCGGCGTCCGCCACGCCGGTGATGCCGGCCTCCTTGAGGCGGCGACCATAGAAGTTGTCCGACGCGCGGAGGCGTTCGATCTGCATGTTGACGAGCTCGAGCTGGGTGTCGCTTATCTGCATGGTTTCCCCCTGACGGGACGTGTGCCTTCCCTGGCTTGCTTGCGTGGCTGCCCTGCGCGACAGTCTTGCGCAGTGCCGTGATGCGCAGTGCCGTGATGCGCTGGCATGCAGCGCTTAGCGACGCCCCTACAGCGAGGCGCCGTAGTCGAGCGCGCGGTCGTTCAGCGCGAGGAAGCGCTCGGGCACCACGTCGTGCACGGCGGCGCGCACCTCCTCCACGGTAAAGCCGAGCGCGCCCGTGCGCGCGGCCGCGCCCAGCAGCAGCACGTTCAGCACCTTTGCCGATCCGAGCTCGCGCGCGGCGGCGTCCGCGTCCACAACGGTGAGGTTGCTGACGGCGCCCTCCAGGTAGCCCATGACGGCGTCGAGGTCGTACGCCGGGCCGCCCGTGACGGCCGAGACCGGCACGACGGGCCTGTTGCTCACGACGACGGCGCCGCCGGGCTTAAGCAAGCGAAGCTGGCGCACCGCCTCCGCCGGCTCGAACGCGAGGATGACGTCCGCGCGGCCGCTGCCCACCAGGGGCGACGAGACGCCCTCCCCCACGCGCACGTGGCTGAGGACGGAGCCGCCGCGCTGCGCCATGCCAATGGTCTCGGCCGTCTTGACGGGAAGGCCCTTCCGCATGGCCGCCGTCGCAAGGAGGCGGGACGCGAGCACCGTGCCCTGGCCGCCCGTCCCGCACAACACGATGTCACGCCTCATACGCACTGCCTCCCGAAATCGCGTCGAACGGGCACACCTGCTCGCACAGCGTGCAGCCCGTGCACTGCGAGCCGTCTATCGCCACCTTGCCGTCCGCCTGCGGCACGAGCGCGGGGCAGCCCAGCTGCTTGACACAGCGCTGGCAGCCCACGCAGCGCGCAGCGTCCACGTGGCTCTGCGAGCTTGGTTTGTACAGGAACACGCACGGGCTCTTGAAGATGATGGCCTTCACGCCGGGCTCCGCGTCCACGCGCGCGACGGTCTTGGTGGTCGCCTGCAGGTCGAGCGGGTCCACCGTCTCGACCACGGAAAGGCCGATCGCCCTGAGGACGCGCTCGATGCTCACGGGGGTGACCTTCTGACCCATTGCCGTGCGGCCCGTGCCGGGATGCGGCTGATGGCCGGTCATGGCGGTGGTGGAGTTGTCAAGCACGCACAGCGTCATGTTGGCCTGGTTGTAGAACGCGTTCACGACGCCCGTGATGCCGGAGGCGAAAAACGTGGAGTCACCCACGAACGCGAAGCAGTGCGTATCGGGCTCAATGTGGCCCACGCCCTGGGCGATGTTGATGCCGGCGCCCATGCACAGGCAGGTGTCGCACATGTCGAGCGGGCGGGCGTTTCCCAACGTGTAGCAGCCGATGTCGCCGCAGTAGATGGTCTTCTTGCCGCGCATGGCCTGCTTTACGGCATAGAAGCTCGCACGGTGCGGGCAGCCGGCGCAGAGCACGGGCGGCCTCACGGGAAGCTGTGGCGGATCCGGCCAGACGGCGCCCTCCGAGGCACCGCGACCCAGGAACGCGTCGAGCACCTGGCCGACGTACTCCACGGAGTTCTCGCCGGACGGCTTCACGTCGCCCGTGAGCTTGCCGCGCACCGTCAGGCCCAGGTGGTGCCTGCCCGCAAGCGCCGTCAGCGCGCGCTCGATCACGGGGTCGAGCTCCTCGACGCACAGGACCTCGTCCACGCCGTCCAGGAACTCGAGCGCGAGGTCGTCCGGGAACGGGAACGGCGTCGCCACGCGCAGCACGCGGCACTCTCCCTCGGCCAGGTTCTCGCGAACGTACTGGTAGTTGATGCCATGCGTCGCGATCGCCTTGCGAGGGGAACGCACGGCCGCGGCGGGGGTTGCGGCACTGTCGTCGGGTGTGACTCCGGCGTGGCCCGCGGCGTCGGCGTGGCCGGCCTCCCAGTCCACGAAGTTTCCGGCATACGAGCCCAGCTCGTGCGAGAGCCTGGCGTTTCTCTGCTCGATGCGTGCATGCGCCTGCACGGAGAGGCGCGGGAAGATGACCCACTTGGAGGAGTCCTTCACGAAGCCCTCCGGCTTGCTCTTGAGGTAGTCCTCGGGCTCGAGGACGTCGATCGCCTCGTAGCCGTGGTCCACGCGCGTGGTCGGGCGCAGGAACACGGGGCTGTGGAGCTCCTCGGAGAGCGCGAACGCGTCGCGCATCATCTGGTACGCGTCCGCGACGCCGGACGGGTCGAGGCACGGCACCTTGCTGAACTGGGCAAACGTGCGCGTGTCCTGCTCGGTCTGCGACGAGATGGGACCAGGGTCGTCTGCGACCACGATGACCATGCCGCCCTTGACGCCGATGTACTCCAGGCTCATGAGGGGGTCGGCGGCCACGTTCAGGCCCACGCACTTCATGGTCACGAGCGAGCGGGCACCCGCGTACGAAGCGCCGGCCGCGACCTCAAGCGCGGCCTTCTCGTTAACGGACCACTCCACGTACACGTCGCCGGGGTTGCGCTTTGCGACGGTCTCGATGATCTCCGTCGAGGGCGTGCCGGGATACCCCGCCACCACGTCCACACCGGCGGCGAGCGCGCCCAGCGCCATCGCCTCGTTTCCCATCAGGAACTCCCTGTGCATGGGCATACCTCCCCGCCAGCCGCGCGCTGCGGGCGCGGCCATGCATCGGCAGTCAACAAGCTTTTAACCACTCTACAAAAGGCGCGCCGGCGCCGCGCCGCAAGTTGGCAAACGTTCGAATCTGTTAATCGAGCGCGCGCCCGTGGCCGATCAGGGTGCGCGTGGCACGGGGAGCGCGGAGTCAGGCGCGCCGGCGGGGCGGTGTAATGTGCACGCGTCGCACTTCTTGAAGTGCGACGCACCCTCTCAAATCAACTAGCTGCGAAAACGCCAAAATGCTTGCCGCCGCACTTCTGGAAGTGCGGCGGTGCTCGCCGTTGCCGCGGAAGCTTTACGAAATCGCGGCAGCTCGCCCCCTTGGTACCGCATGCCAGAACCTTCGCGCATCCCAAGAGGCAGGCTGAGTCGCGCACCTATCATGGGAGCACAGATCTGCCCTCGCACCCGTTCCACGCGGCGCCCGTCGCGCGGTACGCGAATCTGATTGGGAGGCACTGCCATGTCCCGCGTTCCCTACCTCAGGTCCTACGTCCTTCTGTCTAGAAGGCGCTGGGTGTTGGCCATGCTCGCCGCGATCGCGGGGGTCGTCCTTCTCGCCACGCTCGTGCCGTTTGCCACGGACGGCGCGTATAACTACTCGCTGGACAGGTACTACGAGACGTACAGTTTTCTCCTTCACCAGGGTGGGACCATAAGTGATGCGGAACACCGACAGGCAAGAAGGCTCGAGTCGATTATCGAAGAGACGAATCCGGCCGAATACTGCCGCAAGGTCCGCAGCTACGAGCTTCGGGAGATCAAGGAGCAGAAGTCCCAGGGCCAGTCGTCGGACCCAGACACGCGAAGGCTGTATTCCTTCACTACCACGTTTCTGAACGCGGTGTGCAAGCTGAGCTCGCCCGCCCTGTACCAGGGAACGGATGCCATGCCCGGGCTGGTGCTGGTCGCATACTACCTTGGGGTGATGCCCTCCCCCGTGCTGCTGCTCGTGCCGTTTGCCCTGCTGTGGGTCGTCGCGCGGGAGAACGCATCGTCCAGGCTCCTTTCCCACGCGCCGCTCTCCCCCGCCGGCATGTGGCTGTACCTGGGATGCCTCGGCGCACTTCTCGCGCTCGTTTTCTCGCTCGTGTCCATGCTTCCCGCCTTTGTGTTGGGCGTCATCAGGAACGGCATGGGAGACCTCGCCTACCCCATCATCTATTGGCAGGACGACGTGCTCGTGAGGACGACCCTCATACGCGAGCTTGTGCGGTACGCGGGGTTCTTCCTCCTTGCGGGTTTCTGCCTGGGCACGCTCTGCCACCTCGCGACCTCGCTGCGGGCGCCTGCCGTCATGGCCGCCGGCATCGCGCTTCTGGTGCCACCATGCCTGGACAACTATTATGACCTGGGCGCAATCTTCCCTGACGCGCTAGCCTCCCTGCCATCCACGTACTTCTCCGCAGACAGGCTCCTTGGCAGGCTCGGCGGCATAGGCGCCCAGAACGCCATACCCATATCAGGCGCGAACACGACGCGGGGCGTGCTCTCCATCGCCGTGCTCATCGCACTCATGGGACTGGTCGGCGTGTTCGCGAGGTCGGCCGCGCTCGCAAGGTCCTACGGCCGTGCGCGCAGGGCGGCGCCGGAGCAGGCCATCCCCAGGGGACGGCTGCTCGTGGCACGCGGCGTCTGTGTGGGCTACGTCAGGAACCATCCGCTCGTGACGGGCGAGCTCTCCCTTGCGAGCGGCGTCGTGGGCTTCGTCGCGCCAAACGGTTATGGCAAGACGACGCTCCTCGCAGCGCTCGCGGGCGTCCCGCAGCGCCCGCGCGCAACGTCCGTCGATGCCGTGGCCGTGGCGCCGGCGGGCGACGGATCCGTCAGTCCGCGCAGCCAGGCCGCGTGGCGAAGGTCCGTCTTCCTGCTGCCCGGCGACGGCTCCGTGCTGTACGACCACCTGACGCCCGACCAGAACATCGAGCTCGTGCGCTGCCTGTGGCGCCGCGTGCCGGAGCGCGACAAGCTCGCTGACATGGGGGCCGGCGGCTTTAGGCGCAAGCGCATCGCCACGCTCTCGCAGGGCATGCGCCAGCAGGCTGCGATCGCGGTCGCACTCGCGACGCAGGCGCCAGTCCTGCTGCTGGACGAGCCCATGAACGCGCTCGACCCCACGAACCGCCAGCTCGCGAACGAACGCGTCCGCGCGTACGCGGAAGAGGGCCGCTGCGTCTTCATGTCGTCCCACCTCCTGAACGACCTGGAGGAGGTCTGCGACGCCGCATACCTCATTCGCGACGGCGCGCTCGTGGACGCCGGCGGCAGGCATCGCCCGCCGCTCCCCGCGCTGTACTGGGAGTTCTACCCCCGCCCGCAGCAGTCGTAGCCAGCAGGCATGGCCCAGCGGCCGTAACACGACTCACGCGCCGCGCGCGGGCGAGAAGTGCCATGCAAAGGGGCGGTCGCCGGTACCATGCCGGCGACCGCCCCATCCTTGTCACGCTAGTGCGCGAGCCCGTCGCGCAAGGGCTGCACAGCGTGCGCGCGACGCCACGCCAAAGCTACTCGAAGTCCGCGATCTGGCCCTTGAGCTGCTCGATCGTGGTCGTGAGCTCAGCCTGCTGCGCGCGCTTCTTCTCGATGACGGCAGGGGCCGCCTTCGCGACGAAGCCCTCGTTGGAGAGGGTCCTGCTCACGGAGCTCAGGTCCTTCTCGGCCTTCGCAAGCTCCTTCTTGAGGCGCGCAGCCTCGGCCGCAAGGTCGACCAGGCCGCCGAGCGCCACGAAGACCTCAAGCGTGCCGTCGGCAACCGTGACCGAACCCTCCGGCTTCTGCTGCTCGTGGCCGAGGGCGAGCTGGTCCACGCGACCGACGGAGCAGATGAAGCCGCGCTGGGCCTCGAGCACCGCGGCGTCCTCCGCGGAGGAGCGCACCGCGACGTCCAGCTCGGCCTTTGGCGACAGGCGGTAGCGGGCGCGGGTGGAGCGCACGGCGGAGACCACGCGCTTTGCGAGGTCGAAGTCGTGCTCGGCCCTGTCGTTCACGAACTGCGCAAACTCGTCGGGCTCAGGCCACTTCGCGACCATCAGGAACTTGGCGGAGTGGTCGTCCAGGCCGCTCGCCGGCAGCTTGTCCCACACGCTCTCCGTCACGAACGGCATCACGGGGTGCAGCAGTCGCATGGACGCGTCCAGCACGAAGACGAGGTTGCGCTGGACCTGCAGCTTCTCCTCCGGCGTGCCGTCCAGCAGGCGGCCCTTGCAGAGCTCGATGTACCAGTCACATACCTCGTTCCAGAAGAACGACTGGATGTTGCGGGCGTAGTCGCCAAACTCGTAGCCCTCGAGCTGCCTCGTGGACTCCGCGACCACCTTCGCGAGGCGGCTGAGCATCCATGCGTCCTCGGGCGTCTGCGCCTTGGGGGCACCGGGCACGTAGCCCGCGAGGTTCATCTGGACAAAGCGGCTGGCGTTCCAGATCTTGGTGACGAAGGAGCGGGCCTGCTCCGTGCGCGGGCTGCCAAGGAGCTTCTTCGTCTTCTTGTCGATGTTCGCGTCGAACTTGACGTCCTGGTTGTTCGTGATGAGCGTCAGCAGGTTGAAGCGCATCGCGTCGGCACCGTACTTCTCGATGAGGTCCATGGGGTTGACGCCGTTGCCCTTGGACTTGCTCATGCGGCTGCCGTCCTTGGCCAGGATGGTCGCGTAGATGTACACGTCGTGGAACGGCACCTCGTCCGTGAAGTACAGCGAGCTCATGATCATGCGGGCGACCCAGAGCGCGATGATGTCGCGGGCGGTCACGAGGACCTTGGTGGGGTGGTGCCCCTCCATCTGCTCGGGGTGGTCGGGCCAGCCCTGCGTGGCGAAGGTCCACAGCTGGGAGCTGAACCACGTGTCGAGCACGTCCTCGTCCTGGTGCACGTGGTGGCCGCCGCACTTGGGGCACACGTCCGTGTCCTCCATGAGGGCGTCCTCCCACCCGCAGTCATCGCAGTAGAAGACCGGGATGCGGTGGCCCCACCACAGCTGGCGGCTGATGCACCAGTCCTTGAGGTTGTCCATCCACGTGAGGTAGGTCTGCGTCCAGCGGTCGGGGTGGAACTTGACCTCGCCGTCCTTCACGACCTCGGTCGCACGCCCCTTGAGCTTGTCCACGGCCACGAACCACTGTTCGGACAGCCACGGCTCCAGCGCCGTGCCGCAGCGGTAGCAGTGCATGACGGAGTGCTCGAGGTCCTCAATGTGGTCCAGCAGGCCATGCTCGTCAAACCAATCGACGATGGCCTTCCTGCACTCGTCGCGGTCCATGCCGGAGAACTCGCCATAGCCATCGACCACGTGCGCGGTCTCGTCGAAAATGTTGATCTGCGGCAGGTTGTGCGTCTGGCCCATGGCGTAGTCGTTGGGGTCGTGCGCGGGCGTCACCTTCACGAAGCCGGTGCCGAACTTGGGGTCGACGTGCCAGTCGCTGAATATGGGGATCTCGCGGTTGACGATGGGCAGCATCACGGTCTTGCCCACGAGCTTCTGCTTCTCCGGGTCCTGCGGGCTCACGGCGATGCCCGTGTCGCCCAGCATCGTCTCGGGACGCGTCGTGGCCACGGTCACGTACTCGATCCCGTCGACCGGCTCGGTCAGGGGGTAGCGCAGGAACCAGAGGTGGCCCTTCTCGTCCTTGTACTCGGCCTCGTCGTCGCTGATGGCCGTGCGGCAGCTGGGGCACCAGTTGACGATGCGCTTGCCGCGGTAGATGAGCCCGTCATGGTACCAGTCGCAGAAGACCTTGCGGACCGCGCGGCTGAACTCGGGCGACATGGTGAACTTCTCGTCGTCGAAGTCGATGGAGCAGCCCATGCGCTTGATCTGGCTGACGATGGTGCCGCCGTACTGCTCGCGCCACTTCCAGCACTCCTCGATGAACT
>Ga0214925_100816_pt1 | contig 10468 bp, 8 predicted proteins | sample Stichaenrichment_FD_168299 | JGI IMG/M metagenome (GOLD analysis project Ga0214925, IMG submission 168299) | Xylose enriched microbial communities from anaerobic bioreactor in Madison, Wisconsin, United States - 63SRT | ecosystem: Engineered > Bioreactor > Anaerobic > Unclassified | place: USA... | reverse complement strand
CCTTCGGGTTGACGTAAACCGTCCGGTTGTGGGTGAAGATCACCATGCCCGGTTTTGCACCGTTCGGTTTCTTCACGTAACGGACGCGGACGTAGTCCACCGGGACATTTTCCGACGTCCTGGCTTTGCTGTGGTAGGCGGCAATGGCGGCAGCCTCCATAACGGCGGTTTCTGTCAGCTCCTTTCCCTGGGTTTCCAGAATGACGTGGGATCCAGGAATATCCTTGGTATGCAGCCAGTAATCGTTCTTCGACGCCAGCTTCAGCGTCAGTGCATCGTTTTCCTTATTATTCCGTCCTACCAGAACCGTGAATCCGTCGCTCGTCTGGTACTTCAGAGGATGCGGGCGGAACTTCGGCTTTTTCCGGCGGTTTGCAGCCTTGCGCGGGCGGATCCAGCCCTCTTCCTCCAGTTCCTGCCGCAGATCTTCAATGTCCCGGATGCTGTCCGTATTATTCAGATAAGTATAAACCGACTCCAGATAGTCGATATTCTCCTGATTTTCCTTCAGCTGCGCCTTCTTCTCATGCACGGCGGTTTTCGCCTTTCCGTATTGTTTGAAATAATTCTGCGCGTTCTTATTCGGAGACCAGCGCGGATCCAGAGGAATCGTGATTTCTTTATTGTTATAGTAATTCGTAACCGTAACTTCCTTCATGCCCGGCTGAATCAGGTGCATGTTCGCCGTCAGCAGCTCGCCGTAGAGACGCAGCTGGTCGGAGTTTTCCGCCTTCAGCAGGTCCTCATTCAGACGCTGCTTTTTCAGATAGAGCTTATCCAGGCGGTTCTTCACAGAGTGAACGAGACTGTGGGATTTCTGCCGCGCGCGGTTGGTCGCGTTCCGGTGCTCATAGAAATATCCGCAGGCGTGGCTCAGCGAGTCGAAGTCCAGGCGTTTGCAGCTGTTCTCATACTCAGAGAGCGGGGCCATATAGAATTCCACCGGTTTCCCCTGCTCATCCTCATAAACCACAGCTTCCAGGGCATTATCTTCGATCCTCGACAAAAACTTCCTGAGCAAGGCGTAACGGCTGGGCGCTGCGAACAGTTCTCTCGCGAAACACGGCGCGATTCCCCCGACTTTTGACAGAATGGCCTTCGGCGTATCTCCTGCATGTTCAAGTTCTTCTTCCGTGATCTCCCGGAAGGGAATCTTATCCTGCGCCGGCGGATAGGTGTAGGTCATGCCCGGCAGCACCTGACGGGCCCGGCTCTCATCCAGGGAAATCTTTTTGATGCAGTCGATAATCTTTCCCGTGGACATCTCTACCAGCACAATGTTGCTGTGCTTTCCCATGATTTCAAAAATCAGCTTCTTATTCACGGTAAATCCCAGTTCATTCAGCGTTTCCACGCAGATTTCCAGAATTCTTTCCGAATCCTTCTGCTCCACGCTGGTGATGCGGCCGCTCTGCAGGTGTTTTCTTAACAGCATGCAGAAGGGCAGCGGCGCCGGCGGGTTCAGCGGATTCTTATCGATCAGGCGGACGCAGGATGCGGAAGAGTCCACCGTCGCGTACAGCCTCTTATTCCCGTTTTTCGTATGTATATGCAGGACCAGCTCGCTGGATTCCGGCTGGTAAATCTTATCAATTTTTCCGTATAATATCTGTTCACGGAGTTCTCCGGCCATTGCGGCGGTTACGATTCCGTCAAATGCCATAACAATCAGCTCCTTATCTTAATCACGGCCTTGCCCGTGTATATTTTGTCCCTGAAAAGTTCAGAATGAACCGGCCTGCGCCTTAAAAATTCAAAGCAGCAGGGCACAATACATCTATTATATGCCTGCTCTTCTGTAATTGTAAAGAGAAGAGGCCTGTGTTAAAATAATCATAAGTATGCATGATTGAAAATTAGCGGGAGGCAAGGAAAAATGATCAGAAGCATGACAGGGTTTGGACGCGGTGAATACCGGGATGAGGAACGTTCTGTGACGGCGGAAATCCGCTCCGTGAATCACCGCTACTGCGATGTTGCGGTAAAGCTGCCGTATGCGTATTCGTTTGCGGAGGATCCGGTCAGAAAGGCCGTGAAGAAGCATATCCGGCGCGGAAAGGCAGACTGCAGAATCACCATCGATCTGCTGAAAGACAGCGATGTGAAAATTTCACTCAATCGCCCGGTTCTGGATCAGTACATGGACAGCCTGCGCAGAATGAAATCGGAATATAACCTGGAGGGAGATCTTTCGATAGCTCTGGCGGCTTCGCTTCCGGATGTGTTTAAGGAAGAGCCTTCTGTGGCGGATGAAGAGGCCATTGTGAAAGCCTGTGAGGCAGCGGCAGAGCAGGCGGCAGAAAATCTGAGCAGCATGCGTCTGATCGAGGGCGAGAAGCTGGCAAAGGATCTTCTGATGCGTGCTGATCTGGTGAAAGGTTACGTGGAGTCGATTGAAACGCGTTCTGAGCATGTACCGGAAGAGTACCGCGACAAGCTGCAGGAGCGGATTAAGGACCTGCTTTCTGATTCTTCCGTGGAGGTCCCGGAAGATCGTCTGGCGGTGGAGGTTGCGATGTTTGCGGATAAGGCCAATATCACGGAGGAGCTGATCCGCCTGAAGAGCCATCTGGACCAGATGAAAGCGATTATCACCAGCGATGAAGAGGCCGACGGAAAGAAGCTGGACTTCCTGGTTCAGGAGATGAACCGCGAGGCAAATACCATCGGGTCCAAGGCGAACGACCTGGAAATCACCCGCCTGGTTCTGAAGTGCAAGGCAGAGATCGAGAAAATCCGCGAACAGGTGCAGAATATCGAATAGCGGCGTGAATAACAGTTGAAAAACAGCGGATTTCATGCTAAAATAAGAGTTCGTAGTAAGATGCATTTGGAGGAATTCGGATGAGCGAGAAACGCGGAAAACTTTTTGTTATTTCAGGTCCTTCCGGTGCGGGCAAAGGCACCATCTGCAAGAGGCTGATCGAGGACAGCGATCCTGAAGATCTGGCACTTTCCGTATCGATGACGACCAGAGCGCCGAGAGAAGGAGAAGTCGACGGAGTCAGCTACTTCTTTAAGACAAAGGAAGAGTTCGAGCAGGAAATCGAGCGTGGAGGCCTTCTGGAATACGCCGCAGTTTATGAAAACTATTACGGCACACCGAAGGCTTACGTGGAAGAAAAGCTGGAGGCCGGTACAGACGTCATTCTGGAAATCGATATCCAGGGCGCCATGAACGTGAAGAAATCCAGACCGGAAAGTACGTTTATCTTTATTCTGCCGCCTTCCATGGATGTTCTGAGAAAGCGCCTGACCGGACGCGGAACAGAAACGGAAGAGGCTGTAGAACTGAGACTTTCCAAGACGAAAAGCGAGGTTTCTCACATCAGAGACTACGACTACTATGTTGTAAACGATGATCTGGAGCAGGCTGTTGCTGAGGCAAAGGCGATTTTTACCGCCGAGCATCAGAAAGTGGAAGACGGTGTTGAGGAACTGCTGAAAAATTACGGAGCTGAGTAAAAGAGCTGTAATGATCCGGCAGACAGCTAGAGATTTCGGGATGAAATCAGAGAAATCCGATCAAAAGAATTCATTACTTATAAATCAGAAAACAGAAATCCGGCGGGAATGCGGAGCGCAGCTTATGCGGAGCTCTCGTCACAGAGGCCGGGATTGACTATACAGAGAAAACTGCACAGAAGGCACGGACAGAAGAACCGGAAACGTTACGGGTGCGCGTCAGAAAGGATGCGGCCTTGCAGGTGTGGGTTTTGTCCGCGGAAACAGGAGGAAAAGCAACCATGTCCATGTTATATCCATCAATTAATGAGCTGAAGAAAAAAGTCGACAGTCAGTACACACTGTGCATTCTGGCGGCAAAGCGCGCGAGAGATCTGATTGACGGCAAACCGGAGCTGACGGACTGTGACAGCGATCGTCCGGTTTCCATGGCCGCAAAGGAGATTTCTGAGGACCTGATCACTTACAAGCGTCCGGCAATCGCGCTGGCAGATGAGGCTGAGGACATCGGCATGAACCTGGAGGATCTGGCGGAGCAGGTCGGCGCTGAACCGCTCACTGAGGAAGAAATTTCCCAGCTGAAGGCTGAGGGAGACACCGATATTCTCGGAGACGCTGCCGGTGAAGACGTTCAGGAAGATGCGCCGGCAGAGGACGAGACTCCGGAGGAATAACGAAAGGCGGACGCAATGGACACAGAGATGTGTGCAGATTGAAAGAGAGAGGCTGCAGCCCCGTAATGGGGTCGCGGTCTTTTTGTGGTTTTAGCGAGTCGCGCAGGGATGAGGATGAATATATGGATAAGCACAGTATATCGTTTATGGATGCTCTGGAGAATCTGGAACCGGAGCCAAAGGATGTATTTCAGTATTTCAGGGAGTTGTCGAAGATTCCGAGAGCTTCGTGCGGCACAGACCAGGCGGCAGGATATCTTCTGTCGTTCGCGGAGAAACGGCAGCTTTCCTGCACCGTGGATGCCTGTAATAATGTGGTGATCGTCAAACCGGCTTCAAAGGGCATGGAAGGCCGTCCGCCGATTATGCTTCAGGCGCATATGGATATGGTCGTGGAAGTGTCGGAAGAGGCAGGTAAAGACCCGAGGACTTATGGAATTTCAACGTATACGGACGGGGACTGGATGAAGGCCAGAGGCACGACCCTGGGCGCGGACGACGGAATCGGCTGCGCCATGATGCTGGCCATACTGGCTGACGATACGCTCTGTCACCCAAAAATTGAGGCCGTGTTTACCTCGGACGATGAAATCGGCATGAAAGGTGCGGAACGTATGGATGATCATATCCTGAAGGCTCTGACTGCCCGCCGCTGCATCAATCTGGATACTCACGATGATGGAAAGCTGGTTCTGGGAAGCACCGGCGGGATGTCTGTGGAAACTGTGATCCCGATTAAGAGAAAGCCGGTTTCGGGAAGCATTGCGTGCAGAGTGTCCGTGCGGGGACTGAAGGGCGGGCACAGCGGCCGGGATATTCTGTCAGGAAGAGGAAATGCCCTCATGCTGCTGGGACGCGTCATCTACGAGCTTTTCCATACAGCACCGCTGCGTCTGGTGAATATGCACAGTTCAGAACGTCTGAACGTGATTCCGTCCCATGCAGAGGCAGAGATCGTGACCACACCGCAGGGCGTCCCGCGCATAACGGAAATCAGTGAGAAGCTGCAGAAAATTCTGAGTAAGGAATATGAGGATACGGACCCGGACCTGCAGATCGAAGTCGATATTATGGATGAAGAAAGCGCTTCAGGCAGTGCAGGCGGAATTGGCGGAAGCCGCGCCGGAAACGGTACTGGCACAGGCGGCGGATACGGCAGCGTGGCGGATGCAGGAAGGCTGGGCTTCAAAGGCTCCGCGGCAGAAAGACGCGGCGCGGTTAGCGATTCCTTCTTCAGCGGCTCTGGCAGAAGCTCGGGTGCATCCGGGCGGACAGCCGGCAGAACGGCCGGAGCAGACGATTCCTTCTGGCAGAAGGCCGCCAAGAAGCAGGTAGTCATGCACACAAACACAGTGGTTTCCGCAGGAACCCAGCTGCCGCCGGAGCCGGACGTGCGCATTTACCGCCGAGTCGGTGAAAAAGAGTCTCTGCAGATTCCTCTGGATGAAAAAAGCACCCGGGCGATTCTGTCATACTTTATGTGCGTCCCGCGCGGCGTTATCCGCATGAGCCCGGTTTACAAGGGCCTTCCAGAAGTTTCCGCAGTCACGTCCCAGGCAGAACTGCGCAGGAATGAATTCCATGCCCGCGGCCTGATCAGAAGCTTCTCAGAGACTCGGAAATACTTCCTGGCCGAGCGCATCGAGACCCTGGCAGAAAGCCTCGAGGGCGATATCATGACCTACGACAATTACCGTGCCTGGAATGCAGACCCGCAGTCTCCGCTGGCCGATGCCTATGAGCAGGCCTATAAAGAGGAAACCGGCGAATCCCCGGAGCGCACCGCCGCTCCGGCAAGCCTCGAGTGCGGTATCCTCTGTGATCACTTTGGCGACGATCTAGATAGTATCTCTGTCGGTCCGACCGCAGAAAACGCCCATTCGGTTTACGAGCGCCTGTCCATTTCCTCGACGGAAAAAACCTATCAGGTGCTGAAGCGCCTGCTGGCGGAGCTGTAAATAAGCATGAACAATCCCGAAGGCCGGAATATGCCGGCTTTTGGGATTATTTTTACTGTCTGGCCGTTAGACGACAACAAGGTTCCCGGGCACCCACCCGACGCTTCAGCGTCGTGGAAGGGTGGGGTTCTTATAGAGGGAAGAAGTTTTCAGGAGCGTAAGCAGAGCTGCGGCCCGGTAAATATTGTTTCTGAACAGCAGAGATCGAGGAAAATGAGCGAGGGAATAACAGGAGAGGAGGAATGCTGCTTTGGGTATACTGCATGATGAACGACGTGAACAATTCAAGAGGAGCTTTTGAAGAGGCTGAATACATATCTGAGAATCTGCACAAGTTCATCCTTCACATTGCTTATTGTTGGAATTATAGTGTTTACAGGCTTTGAGGACATTCGACATCAAAGCTGTGAAAATTTTTTCGAAAAAACTTTAAAATAAATTGTAAAATGGTGTTGACAATATCGCGTATATGCGGTATATTAATATCGTTGTCACTGAGGTGAGCGCAGTGAGCACGATAATCCGAAGTAGCTCAATGGTGGAGCAACCGGCTGTTAACCGGTAGGCTGTGGGTTCGAGCCCCACCTTCGGAGTTCTTATTTTGCCGGTGTGGCGGAATTGGCAGACGCACAGGACTTAAAATCCTGAGGTCTTTATCGACCGTACCGGTTCGACCCCGGTCACCGGCATCTTATTCATTGATCCGGCGGGGTCTTCGTCGCGGGGTAGAGCAGTTGGTAGCTCGTCGGGCTCATAACCCGGAGGTCGCAGGTTCAAGTCCTGCCTCCGCAACCAAATCAATAAAGTCTGTAGTCGTTGAAATCAGCGTGCTACAGGCTTTTTTCATGCTTGAGTTATATGTATATAATCATAACCTTTCTATTTTTGACCAGTTTCTGACCAGTCCTGGGACCGTTTTCGGGTACGTTTTTGAATTTACTTTATATACAGGAAGATTACAATGTGTGTAAAGAGGTGTGTGTAAAGGTGCTGGACTAAACAGCATGCGGGGGGCGGGGCTGCAGACCCGCTGCTTGAGAGATGAGAGATACTGCTCTGTACCGACATGGCAGCAAGTGACAAAAGGCACTTTCGATTTTTTTGTTTTCAAAATGGCAAAAATAATATAATTTTCAACGGGAGAGAGGAGTTTTGCCGGCTGCGAATGGGTTCTCGTGTTTTCAGCGGAAGGAAAGTTCAATTTTATATTCTTTGTATTTGACTTTGCGTTCATGTTGATTGTATTTGAATGATATAAATGTTCATTCATTGAATACTTTGTCTTGTATCATATGAAAATAACGGGAAATATTGACAATCCCCGCTATTTTTTCGTCTTCTGCCTGCATGTGATGGTGAAATTTAATTGTGTGCATTTTAATTCGTTGAGGGATCATGATTATTCTATTATCCCAGAACAGATTATTTCAAACTCCCCCTGGACGTTTTGGAAATGCAGGAAAATCCGCAAATGGAAACGCCGCGCTCTCTTGATTGTCGGGCATGACACAGAAAAAGGGCAGCTGCCTGATGTGCATTTGAGTATAGTGCAGCCGCAGTGCCCCCTTTTATTTATGATAGGTTGTAATTATCGCCCGGATCTGTCTTTCGCTCCGCGTGCCGCTCTCTCCGCATAGAATATGAAAGAATATGGAAGCATATAGAAGATCTACTCCTTCATCATCTTCTTCACCCATTTTCCCGTGGCGGACAAGTCGCCCGTTTTCCAGCCGGAGGTTTTCTGCGTAGAAGATTTCAGCAGGGATGCCGTTTCCGCCTTATTTGACAGGGACCAGGCGCAGTATGAAAGGTGATTTTTATTCATCCGTGACTTCCATTTATTGGCTTCTGTGTAGTTTATCGCGCCGTTGCCGGAGGCGTCGCAGATGCTGAATTCCGAGATGAACACCGGCAGGCCGGATTTCCTTGCTGCGTTGACTTTGTCCCGGAGGAACTGGCCGTGGCTGGCGGCGTAGAAGTGGCAGGTATACATGACATTCTTCTGATTCAGCGGGCTTGCGGCGGCGGTGTCAAGGTCCTGGCACCAGGTCGGCGTGCCGACGAGAATGACGGACTTCGGACTGTATTTCCGGATGGCGGGGATGACGTAATTCGCGTAGTTTTTCACCTGCGCCCAGCTGCAGCCGTTCGGTTCATTGCAGATTTCGTAGAGAACGTGACCGTTGCCGCGGTACTTTTTTGCCATCTTGGTAAAGAAGGATTTTGCCGCCTTCCGGTGGGTGTTCGGATTTCCATCAGACAGGATGTGCCAGTCGATGATGACGTACATGCCGAGGCTGGCTGCCGCCTTCACGCCCCGGTCCAGCACCGCCTCAAGCTGCGCCTTATCCCCGCCGGACGTGTAGCCGCCGTATTCCTGCGTGTACATCGCGAGTCGGACGCAGTTCGCGCCCCAGTCGTCGCGCAGGGTCTTAAATGCCGCCTGATTCACGTACTGCGGATACCAGGCGATGCCGTGCGTGCTGACGCCCTTCAGCTGGACGACCTTCTCGCGGCTGTCCGTGAGATTGACGCCTTTAACATGCAGCGCGCCGTGCTTCGCGTAGGGAGTGCCTGCCGCGGCATAGGCGGGAGCACTCAGCCCGGACAAAAAACAAACCGCAAGGAGTAACGCCGCAAGCGCCGCGGTCAGGATTTTTCGTGGTGCCTTCTGTTTCATAGTTATTGCCTCTCATTAGATTCTGAAAGAATAATATCAAGCATCTGGCGTGGTGTTACAACGAATGGTTTCACAGGAAAATGTCGGGAATTTCCGGTTATGAGATAAGCGTCAGTCTCTTTTCTGGCCTCCATTGTGACCTCGTAGAATACTTTGTCCTTAGGATCTGGGAGATCAATGTCAAGATGTTCTTCTGAAATATTGACTGCGTGGATTTCTATTTCTTCAACGATATTACTTACAATTGTTTCTGTCAGATGAAATTTTGGCCGGAGCAGAACGGCCTGGTATTCAGTAATGATTGCCTTGTTTACCAGAGGAATAATTACATCGTTAAAGGCGAGATCAATAATAGTACCCGGAATGGATTTCCATTTCAGAGCAGCTGAAACCAATACATTTGTATCTATCACAGCATAATACTTCAAAACCGGACACCTCACTCTCTGGATTTTGCAATTTCTGCATTAATTTCATCAAGTGACATGTCTGAAATTCCATGTTCTTCTGCAATACGGCTTGCACGTTTCATTGCTTCGATCCCTTTATTTACCGGTTTTGAATCGATTTTCATGCTGAAAGGAATTCCCCTGGCACTTACCAGTCGGGAAACACACATTCTGAGATAAGAAGGCATATCCAAACCCAGCTGCTGGAGAATACTGACTGCTTCAGCTCTTTCTGTTTCGTCTGCACGGAACTGAATTAATGTATTTGCCATATTAAGCACCTCCTGTTCTGATTATATTATATACAGTTGAAAGTAATTGAAAACATATGAAGTGAAATTTTAATATTTATCAGTCCGCGTACTGGTCATAATATCCATTTCCGTCAAATGCGAATTCTGTATCCGGACTGGAAAAGAATTTTTCGGGTACAAAGGCAAGGATGGCGATGGCTGCACAGAAAGACCGGAAGAAATTTACCAGAGCGCATCGCAGAGCCTGAGAATTATCGCTGATGCAGTAAAGGGATAAGAAAAAAAGAGCTCCCGTACTTTTACGGAAGCCCTTGGCATCTGACGGATATTCTATGCGTTCCGCACCCCGTCCGCCGCGGAGGGAAAACATAAACCGTGATTATTTGCTTGCAACCAGCTCGTATCCAGCATCAAGCCATGCAGCAAGTCCGCCCGGCTGACGGTATACCTTCTTGTAGCCCTTTTTAACGAGGTAAGCTGCGCCGAGATCAGAACGCGAGCATCCAACGAATCCGCAGTAAACAACGATTCTTGCCTTCTTATTCTTTCCGGCAGCCTTGATCAGAGCCTTCTTCTGTGCAGAAGTGAATTCCTTTGTTGTCATAGGAACCGTTACGTTTACAGCTCCAGGAATGTGCTGCTTTGCAAAAGAGTTTGCAGGCATTGTATCGATGAGGACCATCTTTGTTCCCTTTGTTACCCATTTATGCAGTGTAGCTGTGTTAACAAGCTTATACTTTCCTGCCTTTGTCTGTGTAACGAGGTTCATTGCTGCAGTTTCAATCTTCTGCTCGTTACCATCAGGTTTTGCCGTTCCGAATGTTGCAGAATCAGCGAATACGCCGATTGCTGAGAATGCAACAACGAGAAGGCATGCCATAATCAGAACGTAAGCGGCAAATAGCACGTGTCTACCACTGAAAACCAGAAGCTTGTAAAATGATGTCAACAAAATGTTACAAGAATTTACAAGGTGGTGTGAAATGGA
>Ga0214925_100813_pt1 | contig 10507 bp, 8 predicted proteins | sample Stichaenrichment_FD_168299 | JGI IMG/M metagenome (GOLD analysis project Ga0214925, IMG submission 168299) | Xylose enriched microbial communities from anaerobic bioreactor in Madison, Wisconsin, United States - 63SRT | ecosystem: Engineered > Bioreactor > Anaerobic > Unclassified | place: USA... | reverse complement strand
TAACTTCATGAGTGATTACAACCACCCCACCCAAGAACTCGGGGATATTATCACAATGACGGAACACTTACCAAAGGGTAAGAAGTTAAGTGATTGCAAGATTGTCTTTGTCGGTGATGCCACTCAAGTCTGCGTTTCAACTATGTTTATGGCAACTAAGATGGGAATGGACTTCGTTCAATTTGGCCCTAAAGGTTTCCAGATTAAGCCAGAAACGCTCAAGATTGGTCAACAAAATGCCAAAGTTTCCGGCGGTTCTGTCACTATCACCGAAGATGCCGATGAGGCGTTCAAAGATGCTGACTTTATTTACACCGATGTTTGGTATGGCTTATACGAAGCCGAATTATCCGAAGAAGATCGGATGAAGATCTTCTATCCCAAGTACCAAGTTAATGCGGAACTCGTTGCTAAAGCTTCTGATCACGTGAAGTTCATGCACTGTCTACCTGCTACGCGGGGTGAAGAAGTCACGGATGAAGTTATTGATTCTGATTACTCGATCGTTTGGGACGAAGCCGAAAATCGGAAGACAGCGATGCGCGCAATCTTTGTTTACCTGTTGAATCCCGAATTACGCAAGGCCCAGGCTAGCCAAGCAGTGGCTGATAAATATGATGCTGAATTTAGCTTGATGTTACGCAATGCGGTTGATGATCAACGTAACGCTGACTAATGATGCTGGTAGGTGGCAAGGTAGCGGACTAAGGAGATAGGATCGTGGAAACGGAAAAGAAAAAATTTAGACTATTTGACGCCGTCTTGATGTCGGTCGTGGTCATCATGGTCGTGGAATCGGTCGCCCCGGCGGCTGCTATTGGCCCGTCGCAATTCTTCTGGTGGTTCTTCTTACTGATTTTGTTCTTCATTCCTTATGGGTTGATTTCCTCCGAATTGGGAACCACTTATGCAGGTGATGGTGGGCTTTATGACTGGGTCAAACAGGCTTTTGGTCCCCGTTGGGGTGGCCGGTTGGCCTGGCTTTACTGGATTAACTATCCGATTTGGATGGCCAGTTTAGCCGTCTTGTTTGTCCAAGTGGGCGGCCAGATCTTTGGGTTGAAACTTACTGGTTGGGTCTCGATTCTGATTCAATTACTCTTTGTTTGGGTTGTCGTTTTAGTTGGGAACAAACCGGTATCTGAAAGTAAATGGATTATGAATTTAGCGGCATTTGCTAAAATTGTGACAATCTTAGCGTTAGGTGGCCTTGGGATCTACGTTGCGATGACACGTGGTGTGGCCAACAGTTTCTCAGTTCACAGCCTCTTACCGCAAATGAATCTTTCTGGATTGAGTAATTTATCCGTGATTATCTTTAATTTCCTCGGTTTTGAAGTGGTTGCGACTATGGCCGATGATATGGATAATCCGAAGAAACAAATCCCTCAAGCCATTATCTATGGTGGAATCCTGATCGCAATTTTCTATCTATTAGGCGCATTTGGGATGGGGGCCGCCATTCCAACCGATAAGCTGTCGGCGTCTAGCGGTCTGATTGATAGTTTCGTCTTATTAATTGGTCACATGAACTGGTTCGTGGTGCTAATCGGGATTTTCTTCCTCTACATCTTAGTTTCTGAAATGATTTCTTGGGCATTAGGAGTGAACTATGTAGCCGATTATGCCGGTAAAGATCATGTGTTACCACAGATCTTTGCTAAAGAAGATGCTAAGGGAATGCCCGTTGGAACTGGGTATTTAAATGGTATCGTGGCAACAATTCTAGTGATTGCCGGACCGTTATTACCCGATCAAAATATTTTTTGGGCTTTCTTCTCACTAAATGTCGTGGCGTTACTCTTGTCCTATACGTTAATGTTCCCAGCCTTCTGGGAATTACGCCGCAAGGATCCCCATACAGAGCGGCCGTTCCACGTACCTGGTGGATCTGTTATGATTAATCTGATGACGTGGGTACCAGAAGTACTGTTGATCTTAACAATTATTTTTTCGGTTGTTCCAATGAACGGCTCTGCGGCTGAAATATCAGCCAAGGTACCTGTCTTAATTGGCGTCATCATCACGATTGTTATCGGTGAAATTGTCGTTCGTTATGCAGAGCACCATCAAGCACAATTAGAAAATCAAACAACTAAAGACTAAATGTAATCAAAAAGGAGTGTGTCACGATGAAAACTTTAGATAGTACCCCTAAGCAAGATGGTTACCGGATGCCCGGTGAATTTGAACCACATCAGGGTGTCTACATGCTATGGCCACAACGTCCGGACAATTGGCGCAATGGTGGTAAACCAGCGCAAAAGACTTTTGCCGCTGTTGCCCAGGCCATTTCTCAATTCGAACATGTCACGGTTGGTGTTAATGATGACCAATACATTAATGCCAAGAACCTGTTGCCCGATAATGTAGAAGTGGTTGAGATGTCTAATGATGATTCTTGGGTTCGCGATTGTGGTGCGACCTTCGTTATTAATGACCAAGGCGATATGCGTGGGGTTGATTGGACCTTTAACGCTTGGGGTGGCTTAGTTGACGGCCTGTATTTCCCTTGGGACAAGGATGATCGAGTTGCTGAAAAGATGACAGAACTGGAGCATGTTGACCGGTATCGGTTAGATGACTTCATTTTAGAAGGTGGCTCAATTCACGTTGATGGTGAAGGGACGCTAATTACTACCGAAGAATGCTTGCTTTCCGATGGCCGCAACGCCCAACTTTCCAAGGACCAAATTGAAGAGGTTCTCAAAGAACACTTGAACTTGAAGAAAGTTATCTGGTTAAAGCGGGGAATTTATCTCGATGAAACCAATGGGCATGTGGATAATATTGCTAACTTTGTTAAACCAGGAGTTGTTGCGTTGGCTTGGACGGATGATAAGAACGACCCGCAATACGAAATTTCTAAGGAAAACTTGGAAATTCTTGAAAATGCGACAGACGCTCAAGGTCGTAAAATAAAAGTGGTTAAACTGTACTTGCCAAAGCCCATTACGATTACGAAGACGGAAAGCGAAGGCGTTGACGCGGTTGACGGGACGTTGCCACGGACGGAAGGCGAACGACTAGCAGCTAGTTATGTTAATTATTACACGGCCAATGGTGGTATTGTCTTCCCATTGTTTGGGGACCCAGCGGATCAAAAAGCTCAGGCTACGTTGGAAGAACTGTATCCTGACCGTAAAGTTGTGGGCGTCCCTGCTCGTGAAGTTTTACTAGGCGGTGGGAACATTCACTGCATTACGCAACAGGTGCCAGAAGCTTAATTGAATAGGACGGGAGGGTCAGGTGGAAGCCTGACCCTTTTATGAAAGATAAGGAGAAGATTCAATATGACGAAACGAAAAATTGTGGTAGCTTTAGGTGGTAACGCGATTTTAGCTGACGATGCGTCAGCTGCGGCCCAGCAGGCGGCTTTGGCCGAAACAGCTAAGTATTTAGTCCAGTTTGTCAAACAGGGTGACCAACTCATTATTTCACACGGAAACGGCCCACAAGTTGGGAATCTCTTATTACAACAAGCGGCTGGTAGTACGGCCAAGAATCCCGCCATGCCCCTTGATACTGCCGTCGCGATGACCCAAGGTAGTATCGGCTATTGGCTGGAAAATGCCATGGATAAAGCCTTGGCTGATGCTGGATTGCCACAAGATGTTGCGACCATTGTGACTCAGGTTGCTGTGGCCGATGATGATCCGGCCTTCAGTGACCCCAGCAAGCCCATTGGTCCCTTCTATACGTCAGCTGAAATAACCGCCGAACGTCAGGCTCATCCAGATAATGTCTACGTCGAGGATGCCGGTCGGGGCTATCGGCGAGTTGTGCCGTCTCCTAAACCAATCGATGTCAAGGAAGCTAACGTGGTGAATGCATTAGTTGATGCTGGTGTAATTCCGGTGGCAGTTGGTGGTGGCGGTGTCCCGGTGGTTAAAGTAGGCAATCAATTAGTTGGGCGAGAAGCCGTGATCGACAAGGACTTTGCTTCTGAAAAATTGGCTGAGTTGGTACATGCTGATCTCTTAATTATTTTAACGGCGGTTGATCACGTCTTTGTAAACTTTAATCAACCCGATCAAAAGCAATTAACGACGGTCACAGCAGCTGAGTTGACGGCTTATATTCAAGACGACCAGTTTGCTAAAGGCAGTATGCTACCTAAGATCCAAGCGGCGTTAGATTTTGTGAATAACCGGCCAAGTGGTCAAGTGGTGATTACATCATTAGCCAATGTTGGCAACTTCCTAGAGAATGGATCGGGGACCATTATTCGTCAATAAATAACATCATGGAGTGAGAAAAGATGAGATTAGCACAGACACCGGTTCAAGATGGGTTTCGGATGCCGGGGGAGTTTGAAGACCAGGCGGAGAGCTATCTAATTTGGCCAGAACGTCCGGATAATTGGCGTGAAGGTGGTAAACCCGCCCAAAAAGCCTTTGCACAGTTGGCAGAAACGATCGCGACTTATGAACCGGTGACAATGCTGGTTAATCAGGGACAATACACCCATGCGAGAACGGTGCTGTCGCCGGCAGTGCGGGTGGTCGAAATGAGTAGTAATGATGCTTGGATGAAAGATGTCGGGCCATTTTATGTGGTTAATGATACGGGAGAACTTCGGGCGGTGGATTTTCAATTCAACGCGTGGGGTGGGCTGCTTGATGGTCTTTATTTTCCGTGGGATCAGGATAACCGGATTGGAAAAAAGGTTGCAGATTTACAACGAATCCCTGTTTATGAAGCCCAATTCGTTTTAGAGGGCTGTGCCATTCATGTAGACGGGCAAGGAACGTTGATTGCGACTGAAGATGTTGTCTTATCGGAAGGGCGTAATCCAGGCGGACTCACAAAAGCGGTTGCTGAACAGATCTTCCACGACTATTTAGGGATTACAAAAACGGTGTGGCTGCCACATGGCTACTTTATGGACGAAACCAACGGGGATATTGATAACTTAATCAACTTTGTGGCGCCAGGCGAGTTAGTTTTGACGTGGACGGATGACAAACACGATCCGCAATATGAGATTAGTCGGCAAGCCTATGAGTTATTACAACAGGCAACGGATGCGCAAGGGCGTCGGTTTAAAATTCATAAATTGCAAATTCCTCGTATTTTGACGCTTAGTGACGCCGAAGCACAGGGAGTTGATCCAATTAATGGCCGGTTACCGCGGGTGGCTGGCCAACGCTTGACGGCGAGTTATGTGAGTTATATTACGACGAACCGGGCTATTTTGATGCCAGTATTTGATGATCCGCAAGATGCCGTGGCGCATCGCCAATTAGCGGCGCTCTATCCCAATCGACAAGTCGTGGATGTTTCCGCCAATGAGATCCTAACGGGTGGCGGCAACATTCACACCATTGCGGCCGGAGTCCCAGGTCGTCACACGGGAGGACAGCAGGTATGAACTTCTTTGAAATCGTCAACGCCCATCTAAGCGAGTTATCCCCCAATGAGCAGAAACTCTTTGATTATGTGGTGACCAATATGGGTCAGATCAAAAATCAGAGTATTCGTGAAGTGGCGTCCGCAACATTTGTATCGACTGCAACTTTTCTACGGTTTGTTAAGAAAATTGGATTTTCAGGGTTTAGCGAATTTACGACGGTGATTAAATTCACGCTAATTAATCGGCAAGAAGCAGAACGGACGACGCCATTTGTTGTGCAGCAAAAGGATTACCGCGAGGAATATTTAAAAAATATTGGTGAGTCAATCCGGGTGATTCAACCAGACCACTTGCGCCAAGTGGTTGACCGATTGGCGCAGCACCCGGATGTGTTTTTCTTTGCCAAGGGTGTGAGTAAGCATGCGGTTGCTTACATTGATTATCTGTATACGATGGCTGGGTTTAAGACACACTTTCCGCGAGATCATGATTATCGTAAACAAGCATTGACTCAAGTGGACAATGACGCGCTGGTCTTCATTTTGACTTATAAAGGCTCTGATGGAGAAATGTTAGATATGATGAGTCAATTGGTTGGGCGACCAGTACGACCGCTGTTGGTTTCGATAACGGAGCCGGATAATAATACGATTCAAAATCTCAGCGATATAAACTTTTACATTTTTACCGATGGGGTGACCGTCAACGGGACAGACATTAGCTCGCGAATTTCGACGATTTCAGTGATGGAACTGATTCTATATCAATATGTGGAGGACTATGGGGGTCGAGATTTCCATTTTCAACGTCAACTTGAGTCATAAGATGAAAAAATTGTTAAAGAGATTGAGATTAACCACCAAAATCTATATTACACAGACAAACGAGTGATAATGATAGACCGTTTCCTAATGGCCTGTTATTGTCACTCGTTTTAGTACGATGGGATTATCCTAGCCGCAAACTCTCTCGTAGAATCTGCAGTACGCGTTCTTGAACAGGCGTTAAGACGTGGGAGGTTCGATAGACAATACTAGAAATGAACTCGGGTTGCTCATCGTCTAGTAATTCCAAGCGAACGATATCGTTGCGATGCTGATCGACGATATCCGTTAGAAATGTAATCCCCACGTTTTCGGCAACAAGATTCATAATAATGTGGGTATCATTCGCCCGGAAAACCACTTCTGGGCGAAAATGATTACGACGAGTTAACGTGTTAAACGCAGTGTTATGCACAAAACTATTAGTGAATAAAATAAATTTCTCGTGCCGCAGTTCGCTGAAGTAGATTTTTTGCCGATTGGCGAGTGGGTGACTCTTAGCAATGAAAATATTAAATGGTTTGCGATCAAATTCTTCAGCAATCAGATTTTGGTAGGCTAGTGGTTCAATCGATCCCAGCAGGCCGATATCGGCTTGTCCGTTGAGCAAGGCGTGGCGTAACCATACAGAGCCGCCCTCAACAGTTTGCAGTCCTTCCAGCAGATTCTCAGCCTGCAATCGTGCGGCAATTCGTGGAAAATAATAATTTTCGATAATTGGTGGCAACCCCAGCGTGGTTTGGCGAGCAGCTAAATGGGCTAGTTCTTGGTGGGCTAGCGTTAATTCACTGAGGACGACTTGGGCGTGAATGGCTAATTGCTCACCGCTCGGGGTAATTTGAATATCATTGTGTACCCGATCCCGGATGACTAATTTGGTTTCAAATTCGGTCTCTAATCGTTTGATAGCCGTGGTGATCGTGGGCTGAGTCACACCGAAGAAGGCTGCTACCTTAGAAAAATTTTTTTGTAGAATAAGCTGCTGGAAATAATCCAAATCTTTTGTATTCATATTTTCTCCTGTCAAATCAAGGCTGATTACTACATTATAAAATAATTTTATAACAATCGCTACGTTTGACTATAAAATTTTCAGGGCGTTATAGTGCAATATGTAAATAAGAGCTATCCAAATTGGAGGAAAATCATGATGACGCAAACAGCAGATACGATTTTAAATAACCCCTTCTTAAATAAAGGAACCGCGTTCACACAAGCAGAACGGCGGGAACTTGGCTTGGTTGGGACATTGCCAGCCCAAGTTCAAACGATTGATGAACAAGCCACTCAGGCCTATGCCCAATACCAAAGCAAGCCAAGTGACCTGGAAAAGCGGATTTTCTTAATGAATCTCTTTAACGAAAACCGGACATTATTCTTCCATTTAATGGATGAACACGTGGTTGAATTTATGCCAATCGTTTATGATCCAACCGTGGCTGATTCCATTGAGCAATACAGTCATTTATTCACGGATCCGCAAAACGCAGCCTTTATTTCCGTTGATGCACCAGAAGATATCGAAGCAACACTGAAGAACGCTGCGGGTGATCGTGACATTCGGTTGGTTGTTGTGACTGATGCCGAAGGGATTTTGGGTATGGGCGATTGGGGTGTTAACGGGGTAGACATCGCCGTTGGTAAACTAATGGTCTACACGGCGGCGGCTGGAATTGATCCAGCACAAGTCTTGCCAGTTAGCATTGATGCCGGAACGAACAACCAGACGTTGCTGAACGATCCGCTATATTTAGGGAATCATCACGAACGGGTTTATGGTGATAAATACCATGCGGTTATCGATCAATTTGTAGCCGCAGAACAAAAACTCTTCCCAGAATCACTCCTTCACTGGGAAGACTTCGGCCGGTCCAATGCCCAAGTCATTTTGGACAAATATAAGGATAAGATTGCTACATTTAACGATGACATTCAAGGCACCGGGATGGTCGTTTTGGCCGGGATTTTAGGGGCCTTAAACATCTCTAAGGAAAATATCAAAGACCAAAAGTTCTTGATCTTTGGTGCCGGCACAGCGGGTATGGGAATTGCCAACCAAATCTTGGATGAATTAAAGCGCGCTGGCCTATCCGAAGAAGAAGCCCGTCAGCATTTCTATGCTGTTGATAAGCAAGGCTTATTGTTCAGCGATACGCCTGACTTAACGGCCGCTCAGAGTGAGTTTACCCGGGAACGTGCTGATTTCAGCAACGCGGCAGACCTGACTAATTTGGCCGCTGTTGTGAAGACGGTTCACCCAACAGTTATGATCGGGACATCGACGCAACCGGGAACCTTTACGGAAGCAATCGTTAAGGACATGGCTGCGCACACTGATCGACCCATCATTTTCCCACTATCTAACCCAACGAAGTTAGCGGAAGCCAAGGCCGAAGATCTGATCAAATGGACTGATGGTCAAGCGCTGGTTGCGACTGGGATTCCCGCAGCTGACGTAGATTACAATGGCACGACTTACCACATTGGCCAGGGTAACAATGCGTTAATGTATCCTGGTTTAGGCTTTGGGCTGGTTGCTTCAACAGCTAAGGTCTTAAACGGGGAAACTTTATCGGCGGCTTGCCACGCTTTAGGTGGCATTGTGGATACGAGTGAAGCCGGTGCCGCTGTATTGCCACCCGTTTCTAAGCTGACAGAATTCTCCCAAAAGTTGGCTGAAGTTGTTGCACAGAGCGTTGTTGATCAGGGTCTAAACAAGGAACCAATCAGTGACGTTAAGCAAGCAGTTGCTGATATGAAATGGGTGCCAGAATACAAGTAAATGTGAATCGTTGAGAACGATTAAGAACCACGTGTTCGGCCCGATACGGCAGTTGGACCGGCATAAGAGAGAGTTAAATCATGAGAGAAATGGGGCCGAATAGCTCGTGGCTGTTTTGTGGAATTCGATTCAAAGTGTTTTAGTTGTTGTGTTAATCATGGTACTCGGCTTTATCCTGCGGCGACAAGGTTGGTTCGATGATAAGTTTGGTGGGACAATTTCAAAGTTTATTAAGAACATTGCGTTGCCTGCCTCAATTTTCGTTTCCGTGTTAAGTCGATTGACACGGGGGCAACTGGTTTCCTTTTCCGGTTACTTGGTATATGCCTTTCTGGCCGTCATCATTGGCTATCTCATTGCCTTTGCCTTGGTACGGATCATGCATGTTCGGCCGGGACGTAAGGGGATCTTTATTAACGCGGTCGTCAACGCCAACACGATTTTTATTGGGCTACCGTTAAACATTGCCTTGTTTGGCGATAACAGTATGACCTACTTCTTGGTCTACTATATTGTGAATACGGTGTCGACTTGGGCATTTGGGGTCTTCTTGATTTCTAACGATGATCCAACCAAGCCGAAGGAAAAGCAACATCATCAGATTAATTGGAAACAGGTTATTCCAATGCCATTAGTGGGTTTCCTGGTGGCACTAGTCTTCTTATTGCTGAATATTCCAATTCTGAAGATTAGCTTTGTGAACTCAACGTTGACGTATGTTGGTAATCTGGTAACACCGTTATCCTTGATTTATATTGGGATTGTTTTGGCGGACGCAGGACTCAAGAGTATTCACTTCGATCGTGATACGATTGTGGCGCTGCTAGGACGATTTGTCCTGTCACCGATTATCATGGTAGCGGTCTTGCTTGCCGCTGGGCATTTCGGTGCTAGCTTCCCAACGATGGCGTCTCAAACGTTGATTGTGCAATCAGCGACACCGATGCTGGCTGTTTTACCAATCTTGGCGAATGAAGCCCATGGTGACGTGGAATATGCAACTAACGTGGTGACAACCAGTACGGTACTGTTCATTATCGTGGTACCAATCCTGATGTCTTTAATTCAATTTATCTAGTTTTCAAACGCGTGATACGACTAATTTTAGTGGTATCACGTTTTTTTATGGTCGCAATTTGGGAAAAGATGATAATTAAGTGGCTTAGATGGTAGTGCCTTAAGCGGTACAGGTTATCATGAGTTGCGATTAGACCGGTTCCATCATATAGTAAATGAAAAAGCACCAATGAAGGGACCTTAACCGATGATGAAGCGAAGTTACCCCATGATACTGACAGCTGTACTCGTGGCATTAGGCACGATTGGCGGCAGTGTATTTTCTTTTAATCTAGGCGTAGCTAAAGTGGCGCCGATGCAACATTTATTGAATCTAGTGACCGGTGTCTTACTAGGGCCGTGGTGGGCATTAGCGCAAGCATTTTTGACGTCGGTTCTGCGGAATGTTTTAGGAACGGGGACGATCCTGGCTTTTCCGGGAAGCATGATTGGGGCCATGTTGAGTGGCTATCTGTTTCAAAAATCGGG
>Ga0214925_100812_pt1 | contig 10512 bp, 6 predicted proteins | sample Stichaenrichment_FD_168299 | JGI IMG/M metagenome (GOLD analysis project Ga0214925, IMG submission 168299) | Xylose enriched microbial communities from anaerobic bioreactor in Madison, Wisconsin, United States - 63SRT | ecosystem: Engineered > Bioreactor > Anaerobic > Unclassified | place: USA... | reverse complement strand
CACTTAATCACCTGAAATTAATTTTGTCATCCTCGCTTGTAATCATCCTAACCAATGTTACTGTTTAAAACTCATACTCACCAAGATTAATCATCCATCACTTCAAATTACAAACATTTGAAAATAAGGTTACTTTTCCAACAAATACTTGTTGGTGGAAGAACATTCAAAGTAGGTTTAAACCCTTGATGCTTCGAACTTCTCTTCCCTTCCTTGACTATATAATACCACATCCGTAAGCGTTTGCAAGAGTTAAAGCTCACACTTTAAATAAGTGCCTTATTCCTTGATATAACCGGTTCTTACACACCATCTTCAATATTAAAACACCCCTGAATTCGATTTACGGTACCGAACTCAGAGGTGTTTATTTGCCCTATCCTCGTTTACTTTAACTATTCACTCAAAAATCACTATCTAATAACCTTAACAAATTTCGAATTAGCGGTAATCCAACCACCGGCAACCCGATAACGCAAAGCACCATGTTTAGTGACGCTGTTCGCATATGAATAATCCCATCGGTAAACCCTCAAGCTTTGACCTTTCTTGAGAGACTTCTTTCGATTAGTCAGGTTAACATTGCGATAAAGGTTGATTGATCGCTTAATCGTTACTTTCTTTGGAAAGGCCTTTTTTGAGACATTGCCCATCATAACCAGCTTACGGTTACCGGTAATATAATGACCATTCGTCAAGATATATCGAGTCGTTAAGTTATGGTGAACAAACCGCTTAACGTGTAGCCGTGTCCCTTGCTTAAAGTTTCGGACCTTCTTAGTCAGAGACGCTTTTCGATAGGCGTTCACACCACGGGGATTAATTACCGTCAGTGTTTGGTGCTTGGATTGATAATAAACCGGTCGCACATAAGTCCATCCAGCTGTGATGTAACCTTTCAAATGACGATTCTTGGTCAAGTGGTTAACATCCCGTACTCGATATCGAAGCTGACCGCTTGCTGATCGGGCATAGCCGGTGACGACAAACATTGGCCGGTAAACCCGTGGCTTGCTGACATACCAAGCCCGCCGATTCTTAGCTGAAAAGTTAGTGGTCCGATATAAGCCAATCTTCTTCAGGGCATAAACGGCTTCTCCCTTTTTAGCGACCAAACCAGGCTGTTCACTCGTACTACTGCTTGCAGCCGAAGATGAGGAAGCCGCACTACTTGAAGAACTCGCCGAACCGCTTGGCGTACCAGGTGTCGTTGGTGTACTTGGTGTAACTGGCGTACTTGGGGTCGTCGGTGTGGTTGGCGTTTCTTTATTCTTATATTGGTAAACCACCGAGATGTCCTTGCCTTTTTCAAAGATCCCGGAAGTTGAACCAACCGTTTTAACAAACGTATACCCCTTTTGCTTTAAATTATCTTGGGTCTTGGTCACATCACTATTTTTACTCAAATCATAACGATAACCACTCTGACCATTGAAGCTAATATCCGGCGCAATGGTTTGGCCATCGGTCGTTTGGAACTTTGCCGTTCCGTTAACTTTAACATTAGCCTGCTTGTCGTAGTAAAGTTTGATGACATTCTTGGTCAGATTCCGGTCAATTGTAATGGTTTGGTCCTTGGAACTGTCGGGAACGTAACCGGCAATTGGATAATCAGCAGCATTTGCCGTCAATTTGCTACCCAATTTTTGGTCTTTAATCACTTTTGGCGTCGCAATTGGTTGATCGGTCTTCTTATCATAGAACTGGATCGTCGCATTGACATATGGCTGCATGGCGTGAACCGTTGCCGCAGTTGATTCAAGAAGCGAATTATCTTTATCGCTTGTTCTGACAACAAACGTATTGACGGCTTGAGCATTTTTAGCTAACGGACTATTTTTATCAACGTTTGGGACAACCGATGGATAGGTAATGTTGATTTTATCTTTAAGCCCCAGCTTTGTACCAGTATTTGACTTAATTCGAATCATCCGAACCTTACTAAAGTCGGTTACCTTGCCAGCACTCACAAACTTGGCTTTATAATTATCAATCAACGTTTTACTTGGACTGTCGGTGGAATAGGAAGCGGTATAGCCATCCGGTACCTTGACCGCTCCGGTTAAGTGCAACGGAATATTGGATTTTCGAGAGACACCGTTTAATTTCCAATCACCATCGTAAGGCAAAACGTCAATAATATCCAAATAATCATACGTCCGCTCACCGTCATTATTTAATGTGACTTGATAGCTTAATGGATCACCGATGTACGCATTTGTACCGGTATCCGATACATAAGGGGGCTGATTGTCTGCCATGACTTTGTTGGTATTGACCAACTTTCGGTTAGGCAAATAAGTGAAATTACCGGCTTGCGAAACAACGCCTTTAGGATTATTGGTGTTTTGATATAGGCCATAGCTATCCGCAACACCAGCCGCGTTACTACCGATCACAAAATCGGTTTGACTGCCGGCCTTGCCGTTATTATTATCCAGGACAAGGAACGCTTCAACTGAATAAGCCCCGGACGTGAGCGATTCATCAGCCGTTAGTGGAACTTGATAATTAATACTACTCCCATCACTGTTATAATCACCGACATTACTGATATCACCGATGATGGCTGTCTTACCCGAACCTGCATAATTGGGCTCTACCGTTAAATTCTTTAAATGACTAATATCCGATGTGTCATCCTTATCCAACGTCACTCCGTCCGGAACAAGGTAAACCATCTTGGCATTCTTCGGCGCAATGTTCATCGTCTCATTGGCTTGAACGTAAAATGAAAAGTTAGCCAACAGCGGCTTACCGCCCAACATTTGATCACTATTTTGACCGGTTAGGCTTAAGCCAGTATAACCGTAACCGCCAAGCTGAGGAATATTACGAGTTACAGAAACATTTCCATTGTCTGTTTTAGGATTATCGCTACCAAAGTCCGGTTCGGTTGTTTTTGAAAAATTGGATGATATATTATTTTGATACGACGTATAGGGATCACCACTGGCAACAAAATTATTTAATTCATCTTTTGTCAGAGCACCGGTAATTTGAGCCTGGAAACTATCAGCTTCATCGGTATCAAAGGTTACAGGTGATTTAAATGAAATTGTCAGATTCTTATAAACGCCGCCCTTAAGATCCAAAGGCTTACCATATTGAACTGTACCCAAATCAACCGATTGACCTTTATCATTCGTTGCTTTGACCGTGTTTTGATTTAATTCGGACTTAATGGCCGAACTTAGATCATCCGTGTCAACAAACGACAAACTTTTCTCCTGATAACCAAAATTAGGTGTTTCAGTCACACTGCTAAGTTGAGCAGAATTATTCCCGGTGTTTCCAGACGCATTTTTACCATCTGAAAGGTTTTGAAAATTAACAGGTGTCAAAGTTGTCTGCAATGGTGTAGTTCCGGCCTGAGAATAATCAACACTAGGACTATCGACATCTCCGGTAAACGTCGCATCAATTCGCGAATAAACATTAAAGTCATACGTCGGCACAGGCTGTGGCCCGGACAACAATATTGAACCGTCTCGTGTATCAACTACCCCATTTGGTCCACTAAGAACTGTTGTGGACGTTTCTGGTGTATCGACTTGATACCCCTTTGGTACGGTTACTGAAAAATTCGAAAATGTTGAATACTTCGAACCGGATAAATTTGTCGTGTCAATCGTCACTTTATTGGTTAACGTATTCTTACTCTTATCATATGTCCACCCATTAAGATCGGGAATGTCAGCATCAGATACACGAACATCCTTGGGCAGTTGGACAGTAACTGTATAATTACCGGGTTCGGTACGGTCATCATAATAAAATGAGGGGCTGCTCATTGCAAGTTGATAGGTTTCCTTCAACTTACCATCACTCCAATAAGTATCACTTAAAGAAGCAGAGCCATTAGCCGTACCGTTTATACTCGGATTATCCGTCACAGTTGATACCTTAAAGCTTTGATTGCTCAAGATTATTTTGCCATTCTGATCAAGAAAATCAGCTGGGATTGAATATGACCCCTTATTTTTAATTTGTCCCGGAACCAAGTTCACAATCAGTGAAATACCTAAATGAGACCCTGCCGGGATTGTGATGGGATATACGGTCAAAATATAGTTGTCTTTATCCTCAGTAATCTCCGGATCTTTTCTGAAGTCACCACCCGAAATCTCACTCTTACTGATTTCCTGAAAATACTTTTTACTAAAGTAAATTTTAGCAGCACCATTGGCATAGTCCGCTCCAGATCCTTGACTATCTATTTGAAGAATTAAGTTGATGCTGTCATCGGGATAAAATGGTCCACTACCGCTTCCTTGTGGATCAAACATTAAGCCACTTCCGGTTAAAACGGGATCGGACGATGTTTTCTGCTGAGAAGCCGCATTCTGATCAGGTTGAATGCTATTTTGTCCCGATACTTGAGGCTGCTTTGTAGGAGCATTAGGTGAAATCGGTGTTGTCGGTTTAGACGCCGTATCAATCTGCTGAGTGATTGGAACGGAAGAAAAATCTGATAAACTAACTGGACTGGCTAAAGCTCCGTTGCCCATAAAGAAAAACAATAATCCAAGTGAAAATAATTCAACTTTGCGTAATACTTTGTTAAAACAAGAATACGCCAATTATACTACCCCCTGTTCAGATACCCGATTAACAATAAACAAGATAAAAGACATTGATTCTCTAGTTAATCAATAATCAAACTTCTTTAAAATTCATCCCCTTCACTATGTAAAAGCTTTATCTATCAAATATAATTTTTAGCACTCGCCCTCTATATTAAAGTATGTTTTGTCCAACCCCTCCACTGACTATTATAAAACAAGAATGGTAGAACTTATATTCTATTTCAATATTTTTAATGTTCGAACACTACCTATCATTTATTAGTCCTTCTGCATAATTTAATTCAACAAGATCATCAGACCGGCAATCTTGAATAAAGAATATTCAAAAAGTTATTTACTTTTTGAAAGTGATCTGGCATATTGAATCTCATCGTTATGAAAGTAGTGACTTTAATAGTATTTAGTTAATGGAGAAAATAAAATAAAATGAAATTAATAGCCCAACTGTCAGCCGCAGGTAGACGTGCACACAAAGGTACGCTTGATATTGCAAAGTTAAAGTTAAACCACCTTGATAGTCGAAGAAAAGAGTACCAAATCAACTGGCGAGACGTTTATATGATTACCGAGCTGGAAAGCAAGAAATACAAGACCGCCATTTTTCTTAAAACCGAAAAAATCACTGGATATGAATTGACAACCACAACATTACTTCAAAGGCTAACAGCCGAATACGCTACCAACAATGACTATACGAGAGAAGAACTGGCTCACTTTATCGGCGTATTGGAATATATCCCCTGCCCATTTGGCGAATTAGGATTCATTGCACTCAAATCATCCAATAAATCAAAAAACGTCACTTGGATTTCAGCCGAATTGATTGATCATACCCAGCCGGCGGATCATGGAAAGGCAACGACTGTCTTCTTCAAGGGCTTTGATTCGCCCGTTATGATTCCAACAACAACATATTTTCTGGACCAGCGGCTACAAGCCATCAAAAATATTCACCGCTTACTTTCAATCATTAGAAATGAACATGATGACCGTTATCGACAAATCAAGCAAGGATTTAAGACTTTTGTGCTTTCGAACAAGCTGAAAAAGTTTGCAAATAAAAAAGGCGTCACAATCACTCATGAAGAAATTGTGGCTGCCTGTAAAGAAGAACTTGGATTTTATTATGAGCCGTCGTTAGGGTATCAAACGTTACTTGATTTTGAGAATCAATTTAATTAAAAACCCCAAGTTTAATCAATATTCCCTTCAAGAAGTATCAAAATGAATTTTTGCGGGGGGGTATGTACATAGCGCTATAAATAGTAGGTGGAATTCAAATTGAACAACGGTATTGTTAACATTTAAATCAATAGAATCACCACAGGTAAACGACTATAATACTAAGTACTAAACAATAGTTAGGAGGAATTTCACCAATGTTAAAGAAAATAGCGTTATCACTTGCTTTTGGAATCGTCCTTTTTACCAGCGGTGCAATTGCAGTCAACGCCAGCACCGATTTAGGTAACAATGAAAACATTCAATATGTCAAAGTTAAAAAGCCGACCTTTACCGGTCAATACACCAAGGTTAATGGTCAGAAAGGGCAAAGAATTATAACGCCTAAAGGAACAATTTTAAAAATCATGGGGATAAGCCCAGCTACGAACAGCCGGCGCAGTCAAGCCGTCTTTTCTCTAGGTCAGATCAGTTATGTCAAGCAGCAGCGAATTTATCAACCAAAGAATGGGGTTTATATTCGTAATTACAATACAACATACTTTAAACCTTATTCGCTCAAGTTACCCATTCGTGGTCAATTCCTACAGCTCGGAAAATATGCTAATGATGGCTCGGAACATTACAAGCCAATCTTTGTCGTAACAATGGACGGCTACCTACAGTATTACAGTCAATCACGGCTTAAACATTATCAGATTCAAAATAATATGAGCTATGGCAAGCAAGGAAGTGGCGGAGCGGCAGTTAATAGTCCATTGTTCACCATCAAGCCAACTCAATCGGTAAAAATTACCAAATTTCTAGTTAAAGGCAAGTACGACACACTTTACTATCGAACGCCAGTCAGAGGATTAGCTGACAAGAAAGTTACTAAGACTTATTACCGGCTAAAGATTAATCAGCTGGGAACAATTGGTAAGACCTGGCATTCTGGCGAAGACTTCTTCTCGGCCAGATGGACTAATTATAATGTTGGTGGACACCACTTCTTTTACCTAGGGGATGTTGAGAGCGGTGACTAATAAAAAAACTATCGTCAATTTATCAAGATTGGTAAACCCATTCGCAATTGAATAGTAAGCACTAATCAATTGCACATATTAAAATTTGCTTTTTTTATTTTTATACCCGCGAATCTTTGAATTTAATAAAAATTGGCTGCATCTAGAATATTATTCAATAAAAATGCATAAGATATATCACATTTGCGATACATCAAGCCTTTACTTCAAAAAAAATATTCAAAAAACTATTTACTTTCTGGCATTTATCTGATATATTCTTTTCTTATTGAATTTTAATCAAAGCAATAAGCACTTACTAATATGGAGGTTCGAAATGAATTTTTTAACTAGGCAGTATTTGACATCAACTGGAATGAAAGCACACCATGCTTCTCTAAATATCGCAAACTTAAAAACAAGCCACATTCAACACCATCAAAAAAGTCTTTCACCCTATTGGCCTGATGTCCTCATGCTGGTTAGCCTAGAAAGCTCCAAATTCAAAACAGCAATTATCACTAAACGTGATGGTATTATTCTAACAAACAGTTCTACTAATAGCTTGATTACAAATTTAGTTGAACGGCACTCATATGGAAGTCCTTATACCAAAGAACATTTCGCGAATTTTTCCGGTATTTGCGAGTACGTACCATACGCATTCGGTAATCTTTCACTGGCACCGTTAAAAGTGACCAATGGTACTCGTAATGCCTCGTGGATTCAAACAGGACTTATTGAATACCACACCTTTGATCATCACCAATCAAATGACACTATTATCTTTTTTAAAGATGTTAATCATCCGATTACGGTCCCCTACTCCCATGACTTCATCTCCAGAAGAATGGAAGATGTCGATAGAGTACATCAAGTTATTGCTGCAATGTATCAGCAATTTCTGAATGTCTATTGTCCAACCTATTCTAATTATGACGACACCGTTAGTCAGGCAAACAAGCGAATTGTCTTACCCTTCAAACAATTTGTGGCCATTCAGGAATATCAGAATATCTGTAAAACAACCGGCACACCGGTAACGGAAAGCGACGAGCGAAAATGGTGTCTGGAACACATTCATTATTATGATAAATCAAAAAAGAATTTGAAATTAGAATTCCCGCTTCGATATCACGTTAATGCTTATTAAAAAAACGATCTATCGAAGTGTTATTCTCAGCCTAATAATTGAGGAGACGCAACGATTCACTAGGAATTCTTGCACTTTCAATTAAGCAAACTCTTGAAACCAAAATATGCAAAAAACAACTATCAGTTTTTTTAATACAACTTCATTTAACTAAACGGAGGACATCATGAAGTTAAAAGCCCAATTATCAGCAACCGGTAAACGAATCCATCAAGACACACTCGACATCACAAAATTGAGATTAAATCATCTTGATAGTCGTCGAAAAAAATGCCGGATTAATTGGCAGGATGTTTATATGATAACGGAATTAAACAATAAGAACTATCGAACGGCCATTTTCTTCAGAACTGAAAAAATAACCGGTTACGAATTAACGACCAAGACATTGCTTCAAAAATTAACCGTTGAATATACCACCAATAATGACTATACCCGAGAAGAGTTAGCGCATTTCATCGGGGAGAAGGAATACATCCCCTGTCCTTTCGGTAAATTAGGGTTTATTGCTTTAAAGGCAACTCACAGATCAAAGAACGTCACCTGGATTTCGGCAGAGCACATTGATCATATCCAACCAACCCCTAATAATGACGCAACTTGTGTGTTCTTTAAAGGCATCGACTCATCTGTCAGAATTCCAACAACCAGTTATTTTCTGGAGAAACGCCTTTGTACAATCAAGAATATTCATTGGCTACTCAATATTCTAAGAACCGAAAACGATGACCGCTACCGTCAAATCAAGCAGGGATTCAAGACCTTCGTTTTTATAAACCGATTGAAAAAAGTTGCGGATCAATTCGGGATCATCATTACCGAAGAAGAAAAGATTGCAGCCTGCAAACAAGAACTTGGCTTTTACTATAAGCCCTCGCTGGGATACGATACTTTGCTTCAGGTAAGCCGGGAATTTGACTTGGATTAAGATTGATAATCGCTTCATCAAAATCTACCATTAGCCTTACGATTCATTACAAAAAGGTTCTTGATCGAACCTGCTTAGCATAAATCTTAAGCGGTACCACGATTGACGATTTCACCCCGCTCCCCAGCCAACTGCGAATTGGTGTCGCTCGGGATGCCAAGAATCAAGGTGGCTGTATGATTTTTGGTAAAGGATTTGGGAACTATGATCGGGAGATGCACTTGACGCTGTATTGTTCGTAAGTTGCAATTATTTTTGTGTGCCAAGTGAGCAAACAAAAATTATGTATAGTAAATATTCAAACAAAATTGTACACTAAATAAAGTAATAAAGGGGCTAAATATCAACGCCAACTTTGCAAACTTAATGAAAAGAGGAATTTAACGTGAATCAAAAACATTTTTTAAAAGCAGTGGTATTAACAACTCTAGGACTAGGATTGATGGTGGGTATAACATCCCACCTCAATCAACCTGCGGCTCTTGCGCAATCTAAAAAAGCTAAAGTTGTTTATAACATGAAAAACCCAACAATTCGTTTAAAAGTATCCAAAGGTTACATTTGGTCAAATCGATTTTTAACCCAGGCTAAGTATCATGCCAAAAATTATAAAAACGAAATGTTTTACTCCAGCCGACATGCCACAATAAAAAAGCCCAATGGTAAAGAGGCAAACTATTGGCTGATCAGTAATAAGAGCGGCAGTGTAAAAGGATGGATTTGGGACAGAAATACTAAAAGATTAGATTCCTAGTTACTAAAGCTATAAATAGCACCGGTTAGAAAAACTATGTTTATGAAAACAAACTGATTAAAATGAATATTCCAACTTTGATTTTCCCCTCACAAGGTTTCCGGCCTTAGTAAATGTCTCAAGAAGCTCTTAAAGTCGTAATATGACCATCAAGCTAATTAAGTTTCTTTTCGTCACCTTTCGTACAACATTTCGGTGTCACCGCACAAACTGCTTCTGCAAAGTCATATGCTAAGGTTACATCTAACAAAGCCTTAACTGCTGACGCTACTACTCGTAACGTTAACGTTAATGGTTCTAACGCTCTTTATACCAAAGCTGGTACTTTAAAGGGTGCTAAAGTTGTTGCTACTAAAACTACTTTAAATGGTGTTAAAGACAGCAAACAAGGTCAGAAGAACTGGCGCGTTTACCGTGTTGCTACTACTAACCGTGGCTCAGTTTACTACAAGGTCGTATCATTCGATAAGACTTACCGTGGCTGGATCTATGGTGGTAAGAGCACTTCTAACTTTGCTGGCGGTATCGCTTCATACGACACTACTAGTGCTGCTTCATCAGCTCCTGCTTCATCAGCAACCTTCACTTTGAAGACTCCTGGTACTAGCAGCTTAGCTTACAATGCACCTGCTTGGTCACAATACAAAGTAGGCCGTGCTACTGTTGATGGCAAGGTAGTTACTACTACTACACCATACTCTGGCGCTTCATTCACTGTTACTAAAGCCGTAACGACTTCTCGTGAAGGCGAAACTTGGTACCAAGTTTCTGCTGCCCCTGCTAGTTCAGCTTCAACATCAAGTGCTAACTCATCAGCTGCTTCTTCAGCATCAGCTTCCGCTGCTGCTCAATCCGCTGCCGCTCAATTGAACGGTAAGTGGATCAAGGCTTCTGATCTGCAA
>Ga0214925_100811_pt1 | contig 10530 bp, 11 predicted proteins | sample Stichaenrichment_FD_168299 | JGI IMG/M metagenome (GOLD analysis project Ga0214925, IMG submission 168299) | Xylose enriched microbial communities from anaerobic bioreactor in Madison, Wisconsin, United States - 63SRT | ecosystem: Engineered > Bioreactor > Anaerobic > Unclassified | place: USA... | reverse complement strand
GGTGATGTTCATGCTCGTCATGATCGTGATCATGATGGTGCTCATGTTCGTCATGATCGTGATCATCATGGTCATGGTGATGATGCTCATGCTCTTCTGCTTCCTCAGCCTCATGCTCAGCAAGCTCCTTATGAGCCTCTTCTCTCAGTCTGTCCAGCTCTGCAGACAGAGTCTTTTTCTTTTCCATGATCTCCAGAATCTTGCTTCCGTCGATCTCATCCCACGGAGTCGTCACGATGGACGCGTCCTTATTCAGCTCTCTTAACATGGAGACGCACTCATCCAGTTTTTCCTGGCTCAGGCCGTCCACATGGCTCAGGATGATGGAACTTGCATTCTCCACCTGATTTTTATAGAACTCACCAAAGTTCTCCAGATACATCTTGCACTTCTTTGCGTCGATGACGGTGGTGAATCCGTTCAGCTGAAGCTGGTCGTTATGAATATCCTGAACGGCAATAATGACGTCAGACAGCTTGCCGACTCCGGACGGCTCGATCAGGATTCTGTCCGGTGCATATTTATCCATAATCTCACTCAGGGCCTTCGCGAAATCTCCGACCAGCGTGCAGCAGATGCAGCCCGCATTCATCTGATCGATCTGAATTCCCGTACTGTTCAGGAATCCCTTGTCAACACCGATCTCACCGAACTCATTCTCGATCAGAACGACCTGCTCACCCTGATAGGCTTCCTTAACCAGTTTTTTAATCAGCGTCGTCTTTCCTGCTCCCAGGAATCCGCTGAAAATATCTACCTTTGTCATATTCTCTACCACCTTCGTTGTTCTCGCGGAGCATTCCGCTCATTAACACGTCTGCCTCCGCCGAAGCTTCCACATCCGCTTTTTTATTCTCATATATGGGACAAAGGGGAAAACAGCAAGGGTTCAGCCCTCTGCCACGCATGACATTATACCACAAACCTTACTATTATAAGCAGATCATTTCTCCGGCTCTTCGTCCGGGATCGTTTTCAGCAGGGTCTTGCAGGCCAGAATCTGTGCGTATCCGCTCACGGCCATCTTAAGGGCCTGTTTCATCGTCTCCTCAGCATCTGCCTCCGGATCGATCATTTCCGCCGTTCTGCCGTACTCCTCATCCAGGATCTCTGAGAAGTCGTTATAGAAGGACTGCACATCTCTTCCCTTCAGGCACGCGCCGAGAAGTTTTCCGACCTCGTCGACTTTTAACACCTGCTTCAGAAGGCAGATCGCCGTAAGAATACCGATATGGGTGCGGTTATAGCGTTTTCCCTTTGCCCGCGGCATAATCCCGCTCTTGATATAATTATTTACCATCGATGAAGTCAGTGTCTCGTCCGTTCCGGAAAGCTCAAAACCGATATGCTGGCGTTCCATATAGGATTTCAGCTGATCCATGTAAAGATCAATGTCAGGGATCCGGTCCCACTGCTCGGGACGGCTGTGCTCCATCTTGTCTTTCAATTCTGCCGCGGCGTCTTCTGCAGCAGCATCTCCGGATCCACCCTTCTCCGGCGCCTGCATGCACTGTATTTTCTCTCTGATCTCGTCAACCATATTCCTATCTCCTGATTTACCAATTCTAAACAGGTCTGCCGGGCAGACCGTCCTTTCTGATCTCCGGTCAGAATTTCCCCGGCTTTCTGTTATGCTTTCAGCATCTTTATTATCGCACATTCCCTTTCCATATTCCAGTATTCTTAAACACTATACAAATTACAATAACCGCATATTGACTTTTGTGTATTATGTGATATAGTATTCAATACCAGATAGCAATATATTTAATCCTATATTAGGAGGTATGACATATGAAAATCACAGTCTGCGGAGATTCCATCACAAAGGGTGTCCTCTTTGACGAAGCAAAAGGCCGTTACACCTTTATGAAAAACAGCGCCATGCACACACTGCAGAGCATGCTGGGCGCTGTCATTAAAAATGTATCCAAGTTCGGCTGCACAACGGAAAAGGGAAAGGGTATCTTCCTCCGAAACGAAAAGCATATCGCGGAATCCGACTATACCATTCTGGAATATGGCGGAAACGACTGCGACATGCCCTGGGATAAAATCGCAGAAAATCCGGATCAGGCGTATGAAGCCAATGTCCCGGAAGATCAGTTTGAAAAGAATTACGAACAAATGATTCTGGAGACGCTCAATCTCGGAAGTACTCCGGTGCTCATGAGCCTTCCGCCTCTGGACCAGGACCGCTTCTACAGCTGGGTTTCTTCTCTGGCAGAGAAAAACTGCCCGGACGCAAAAACGAATATCCTGAAGTATCTGGACGGAAGCACAGAAACAATCTATCTCTGGCAGCAGAAGTATAATGATACCGTTCTCCGCCTGGCAGAGAAATTCCATCTCCCGCTGATCGATGTCCGGAAGGCCTTTCTGAAGCAGGACAACTATAAAGACTGCATCAGCATCGACGGCATGCATCCGAACCAGAAGGGCCAGGATCTGATTGCCGAAACCGCCTCTGATTTTTTTCAGAGACTCTGCAGTTCATCTGAAGAAGAGACAACTGCGGCGTAGATGCAGAACTGCTGTGCCCGCCGCAGCTTTCTCATCCTCGTCTTAGTTCCCCCAGCATGTCCCAGATCAGACTGCTGGAAAACCCGCGGGCGGAAAGCCTTCTGGCAATCCGTCCGCGTATTTTTTCGGGAATCGGATCGTCTGCTGTAAGGTCTGCCATTCTGAGAACTTTCTCCATTTCTTTTTCCGCCATTGCGCGTTCATTCAGGCTGCCTTCCAGATCTTCGTAATCCATGAAGGCATTCTGCATGTCCGCTTCTGATACACCTTTCTTTCTCAGTTCACTGAAGGCCCGCATGCGGCTTCTGTTCTGAGAAAACGCATACTGCAGATATTCCCAGGCAAATCTTCTGTCATCCAGATAATGATGGGCTTTCAGTTCTTTCAGCTCTGCGCTGATTTCTTCATCTGCGTATTCCTTTTGTTTCAGGAAGAGGCGGAGTTCCTCCGTGCTCATGCTTTTTCTTGCCAGTTTTCTGACGGCGGCTTCGTCGACAGACGGCTTTTTCTTTTCTTTTGATTTTTTCCCGTTTTTTTCGGCTTTTCCCCGGCGGCTTCCCTTCCCCGTATACATACTGCCGGAAGCGGTGCTGTTTTCTTCTGCATGTGGATTATGGGAGAAGCCGGTATTTTGGCGGCGCGGTACTTCCTTGCGGAGACTGGATGGCCGGGCAGTTTTTGTCTCTGAACCGGACAGATTCCCGTCTTCATCAAGATCTTTCCCCTGCTCTGCCTCTTCTATGGAAGCTGCAGTCAGTTTTCCCTGTTTATATAATTCATCAAGATCGATCATGTCTATTCCTTTATTTCTGCGGCCTGTACGCAGCGGCCGGTCAAATCTATGGTCTTTATGTTCACAGGCCTGCCTGCTTCTTCTATTCCCTGGAAACAGAATGCGCAGCTTCCATCAAATCCCGGAATTGCGATATTCTGGAAGCTGTACTCCTCTGAATCGGTCAGCACCGGAAGCGGAAAGGCCTGAAACATGCCGCGTCCCAAAAGCTTTCCGAGTGATTCTTTTCTGGTCCAGATCCGGAAAAATGCAGTGTCTCCACCATCTCTGACCAGCTCCTGCTCCTCCGGCAGGAAAAATCGTCTGGCGATCCGCTGAAAATTCCTGTTTTCATTCTGCTGTACGTCTAATCCGCAGAGAATATCGCTGATCAGACAATACCAGACACTTCCGCTGTGGGATATGGAAAAATATAAAGGAGCAGAGAGAAATTCCGGCTTTCCCTCGCGGGTTCTGCGAATCGTAAAATCCGTCTGTTTCTCCGGCACTGCAGTATCTTCCAGAAAATCCCGCGCACAGCTCTGAATCAGATAGTTGCTGTCTTTACCGTGCGGAATGTGGTGTCTGCTTTCTGCCTGAAAAATATACAGTGTATGCATATTAATTCCTTCCTTCTGCACGCATGAAAAAAGCTGCCTCAGGAATTTCTTCTCTCCGGCAGCAAATATCATGACAAACAGTGTAATACGGCTGCTATTCAGCCTCTTTCTGTTTTTCTTCCTCTTCTTTTTTCTTCATGCGGTCCAGCGCGATCTTATAACCGTCTGCGCCGTAAACCAGACATTTATTAATTCTGCTGATCGTTGCCGTAGATGCATTGGTCTGCTTTTCAATTTCATTATAGGTGTGATCCTGTGAAAGCAGTTTTGCAACCTGAAAACGCTGTGAAATTGCGTGAAGCTCATTAATTGTGCAGATATCGGTAAAAAAGCGGTAGCATTCCTCCCTGTTTTCTAAGGAAAGAATCGCATCGAACAACGCATCATTCTCCTGACTTTTCAGCTTGGTCTCGAATGCCATAACACATTTTCCTTTCCGTTTATTCCGCATCTCTGAAAATCGTGAAATGCGGTCACTGTCGTACTTTCCGTCTAATCTCAACACATTATATTACTTTTACACTTTAAAGTCAAACAGTGAACACAAGTTTTTTCCAGCAAAACGGCTTTCCTTTAATCTCTGTCACATTTCCAAGAGGCGCGGCTATTTTCTGGAAGATTTTTTTGTGCATCAGCACATGAAAGACTGCCGGGTTTCGGTGTTCTCTTTATTTTTCCAATTCCGATATGGCTCTTTCCAGCTGACGATCACGGTTCCCCGACTCCTGGCGGACAGTAATATCCGGTTTAATGCCCTTTTCATTGATCTTTTTTCCGTCCGGTGTAAAGTACTGCATCACCGTCAGACGGACCGCTGACCCGTCATCCAGATGATACTCACTCTGCACGACACCCTTGCCAAAGGTTCTGCTTCCGATCAGCTTTCCACCGTTATTATCCTGAATGGCGGCCGCCACAATTTCTGCAGAACTGGCGGTCTCTCCGTTGACCAAAACGACATACTTCAGCTTAGTACAGGTCTCATCAGAATTATAGTATTTTCTTGGGCCGCTGTTTTTCTGCATGCTCGTGATCGTGCAGGCAGGCAGCAGCTGGTCAGCAGTTTTGATGCCCTGGCTCGTATACCCTCCACCATTGCCGCGGAGATCTATAACAACTCCCTTTACCCCACGGTCTTCCATCGCGGAAAGCTCGGTCTGGAATTCCGATGCTGTATTTTTCTGAAAGGCGGAAATCCAGATATATCCGATATTATGGTGCAGCACGGCACTTGTTACAGAATCCCCGGACACCTCGCCGCGGATAATGGTTACTGATTTCTTTTCCTTTCCCCGCTGAATCAGGAGCTTCAGGGAAGAACCCGTTTTCCCGCGCAGAAGTTTTGCCGTTCCGCTGATCGTCTGGCTGGTTTTTCCGTTTACCTGCAGAATCACATCCCCCTGTTTCAATCCGGCCGACCTTGCAGGACTCTTATCCATAACTCTGGAAATCCTCACCTGCCCGCCGGATTCTTCCAGGGCGGCGCCGATTCCGCTGTATGAGCCATTCAGACGTCCGTCAAATCTTTTTGTCTCTTCCGGAGTCATGTAAACGGAGTATGGTTCCCCGTAACTCTTCAGAAGTGCACGGTAAAGCGCATTCATCTGCTTATCCACACGGATATATTTCAGCGAATTTTTCTGCGCCAGATTCTGGATTTTCCAGAGCTTGCTGTAGCGCTTATCCATGGATTCCAGCCGCCTGTATTCTTTTGCGGGGACCATCCTCATTCCGGAAGAACTAAGGAAGCTGAAATACACTGCAGTCGTCAGGATTACGCCCACAAGGACTCCGGCTGCTACGGCCGCAATAAATTTTACTTTTGCTATCTTCATTGTTAACTTTCTGCACAATTTCCGGAAATCATTCCGGCTTCATGCGGGCTCATTTCTCTTCCCGGAGTCTGCGTTTCTTCTGATGATGTACTAAAACGGCGGATGGATATCCTCCACAATCATCTTCAGCTGGTGATTTCCCTGCCAGACATCATCCTGCAGCCTTCCGACGATTTCCGCCGGCTGCCCGGCCGTGCCCTGAATTTCTTTTTCCAGCCTTCTCACATCATGAAAAGCGATGCAGGAAAGACTGTGGAATTCCGGCATGGCAGCCTGAAAACGCAGATACTGACCACGGTCGCCCATGTGAGCGGCGTGTTCGATCCGGCCTTCCACGGCGACCATCGGCTGTTCATTTTCACAGCCGCAGGGTTCCAGAAGCTCCATCTGATGAACCAGATCCAGCGACGCATCCTGCGCACGGAGACGCAGATCCGGCATAATTTTCTTTATAAAAATTTCCGGATGTTCCGCCCGGATCGCCCGGGTTCTCTGGTTCAGATTTCTGCGGAATTCATCCAGATACTCTGGCTTAAGTGTAAACCCGCATGCCGCCGCGTGTCCACCAAAAGTCGTAAACATCTCTTTTTGTTCGTTCAACAGGTCGAACAGATTCAGACCTTCGATGCTCCTGCCCGTTCCTTTCAGCATTCCATTTTCTTCTTTTGTGACGATGACGGTAGGTTTGTACAGAAGTTCCTTGATTTTACCCGCAGCAATTCCGGCTACGCCTTCCCAGTTTCCCTGGACATCGATGACCAGAAAATCATCCCCGGACAGACGCTCAGAAATAATCTGCATTGCCTGCTCAAATACTTCCTGCTGCTGATCCTTTCTCCGTGCGTTGCATTCCGCAAGCTCGGAGGCTTTCTGCCGCATCATTTCTTCATCGTCTGTCAGAAACAGTGATGCCGCGATTTCCGCATGCTTTACTCGTCCGGCAGCGTTAATATGCGGCCCGATGATATAAGCAATCTGTTCCGCAGTGACCGTTCTGCCGTGCAGATGCGCTGCATCCATCAGCGCCTGCAGACTGCGGCGGCTTCCGGTATTGATCACCCGCAGGCCATACTTTACCAGCGTCCGGTTTTCATCTCTCAGCGGTACAATGTCCGCAACCGTACCGATTGCCACCAGATCCAGCGTCCTGGTAAGCACGCGCTTTGGCAGCCCGGCAGCACTGACCAGAGCCTGGGCCAGCTTGAAGGCGACTCCGCAGCCGGCAAGATCAGAAAATGGATATGGACATTCTTTCTGATGCGGATTGATCAGAATTCCATCTGCCGGGTGCTCCGGTACAGTGTGATGGTCAGTAACAACAACCTCCATACCAAGCTCTCTGGCATAATCCACCTCTTCAGGTGCGGCAGTTCCGGTATCCACCGTAATCAGCAGCTCCGCTCCCTCCTCACGGATGATTTTCAGCGCAGGCTTATTCAGTCCGTAGCCTTCACCAAAACGGGAAGGAATATAGTGCATCAGATTATCCGTCAGATGCGAAAGAACTTCCGTCAGAATCACCGTGGATGTTACACCATCTGCGTCATAGTCCCCATATATACAGATTTTTTTATTTTTGCGAACTGCTGACAATATTAAATCCACTCCCTCTCTCATATTCAAGAGAAGGAATGGATCATAGGTTCTCTGCGGACTGTCCGAAAGAAATTCCTGAATATCTTCTTCGGACACAATTCCGCGTTTATGCAGCAGTTCTATCAGTTTCGGATGTAATTGCATAGAACTTCCTTTATTCGCTGTTACGATAAGTATTTTCTCGGGTTAACCGGAGTACCGTTCTTCTGAACCTCGAAATGGCAGTGTACACCTGTACTGAATCCGGTCGATCCCGCCTTGGCGATGACATCGCCCTTCTTCACCTTATCTCCGACGCTGACGGTCAGACTGCTGTTATGCCCGTACAGAGTCACCAGTCCGTTTCCATGACTGATGGCGACGCAGTTTCCGTATCCGCCATAGCTTCCGGCAATGATTACCGTTCCGGAAGCCGCGGCGTGAATGGCTGTTCCATAGCTGACTCCGATATCCATTCCGGTATGCGCGGTAGAATACGGATCCCAGGAACGCTTTGTCCCAAATTCCGTCGTGATGGTTCCCGTACACGGCCATGCAAGTGACCCGTCTCCAGATACATAAGATGAATCAGAAGACGAACTGCCGGCAGCGGCAAGTTTTGCCTCCAGCTTTTTCTCCATTCTGCTCTCTTTTGCTTTCAGTCTGGAATACTGTGCTTTCAGCTGGGATTCCTCACTTTTCATCTCTTTCTGCTGTTTTTCCAGTTCGGTCTGCTTGTTTTCCAGCTCACTCTTCTGCTTTTTCAGAGAATCCTGCCGGTCAGACAGTTCCTGCTTCTGAACTTTTATTTCATCCAGCGCATTCTGGTCACTGGTATAGATTTTCTTGACCATCTCTGTGTTTGATACGACTTCACTGAAACTTTTCGAATTCAGGATGATGTCCATATATCCGACCGCGCCGGTTTTATACATTGCACGTACACGCAGTCCCAGCTTTTCCTTGCGGTCTGCCATCTTGGCCTTTGCCGCTTCCATCTCCTTCTGAGACTTCTGATATGCCGCTTCCTTCTTTTCAATTTGTTTCTGAAGCTTTTTAATGGATTTTTCCTGCTTTTCTATTTTTGCCGCAGTCTTATTCATCTGACTGTAGACATCCGCCTTCTTCGAACGGACTGAACTCAGAGATGAAGCATAGGATGATGTCTGCGCAGGAATAAACGTCAGTACAAGCGCCGCCGCAACAGCAGCTGCAGCAGTTTTTTTCAATACTCCATGAATATCCGCCTTCATAAAACCTCCTCATTATGCATCCAGGAAACGCCGCATGGAAATAATACTTCCGCAGGCACCGATTCCAATTCCCAGCGCAAGGAATATCACCACGAGATTGCCGCAGAGATAACCGGCCGGAACCAGCGGAGACCCCAGCATGGTCATCATTTTCACGCCTGCTCTGGCAACAATCTTCCCATAGAACAGATAGGTGATCCCGGATGAAATCAGGGCCGATATTATTCCAATTACAATTCCTTCCACCAGGAAAGGTCCCCGGATAAACCAGTTCGTCGCACCGACCACCTTCATGATTTCAATTTCCCTGGCCCTTGCAAACACCGTCAGTTTGATGGTGTTTGATACAACGACAACAGAAACCACCACCAGGAAGAGCATGATTACAAGCGCCCCGATCTGGATTGTATTGGTTATCTTCGTGACTTTATCAATTGTTTGTTTATAATAGGTTGTGTTTTCAACGCCTTTATTCTTTACCGCAGTCTTGTTTACCGTATTCGCTGTGCTCAGATTGCTGACCTTAACCAGCACCGAATTCGGAAGAGGATTGCTGCCGAGCGAGTTCAGAAGATATCCGCTGTCTCCCCAGCGTTTCTTCATGATTTTCATGGCCTGATCTTTGGTTCTGTAGGTAACTTTTGATACCCCTTTCAGACTTTTCAGCTCCTCCATGATCTGCGCCGCCTGCGTTTCTGTCGTACTGTCTTTCAGGTAAACTTCTACAGTATCATAATCGGATTTCACCACTTCCGTAAACACATTCACGTTCACGGAGATGATGAAGAACAAGCCCAGAATCAGCATCATCGCTGTTATCGCGAACACGGATGCCGCGCTCATCCCCTTATTTCTTCCGATTTGCTGCAGCGCCTGCTTCAGATTGTAGAACACTCTACGCATGGTGACGGCCTCCCTTCTTCTCCGTTTTTTCACGGAAGCCGTACGAACCGAACCCGTCTCTGACAATGCGGCCGTGCTCGATGGCAACTACACGCTTATTCCAGCGGTTGACGATGTCCTTCGCGTGGGTGACCATGACCACCGTCGTCCCGCTCATATTGATCGTATCCAGAAGATGCATGATATCATCTGCTGTCTTCGGGTCCAGATTTCCGGTCGGCTCATCTGCAATGACGACACGAGGATTGTTTACAATCGCTCTGGCAATCGCCACTCTCTGCTGCTCTCCCGCCGAGAGCTCCTGCGGATACCGGTCACGCTTGTCCTCGATGCCGACCATCTTCAGCACTTCCGGAACTCTCCGCCTTATCGTCTTCGGACTTTTATGTAAAATTTCCATCGCAAATGCGACATTTTCAAATACTGTCTTTTTTGGCAGAAGACGGAAATCCTGAAAAACCATTCCGACCTTCCTTCTAAGCTGCGGTACTTCACGGCTGCTCAGCTTATCCACCCGGTACTCACCGACATGAATTTCCCCTTCATCCGCATCGAGCTCCTTGACAATCAGCTTGATAAAGGTCGACTTTCCGGCTCCGCTGGGGCCGACAAGAAAAACAAATTCCCCGTCATCAATGTTCAGGCTGACGTCTTTAAGGCCGATATTTCCGTCATATGTTTTGGTTACATGCTTAAATGTAATCATAAATGGCTATTCTCCTTAAAAATTACTAAATTCAATTTTAACATACCGCTTTTTCATTTTAAACCCTTAAGACATCTTAAGATCCGTTTTTCTTGTGTATATTCTGTGAAGTAAAGCGGAATCATTACTCCATCGCTGCAATCCATTCCAGTTCGCTGAACATGTCCTGAAAGACCGGCGAAAATGCCCTTCTTATTTTCTTATTTTCCCAATGCAGTCTGCAGCAGTATTCATCCTGACAAAAGCAGTCTCTGCCAAGATCGTCCAACCAGTAAATCCTCCGGCTCATGAGGAACCTGCGGATCTGCCTCTGGCTCACCGAAGCGCACATCCGGTTTACCAG
>Ga0214925_100810_pt1 | contig 10537 bp, 10 predicted proteins | sample Stichaenrichment_FD_168299 | JGI IMG/M metagenome (GOLD analysis project Ga0214925, IMG submission 168299) | Xylose enriched microbial communities from anaerobic bioreactor in Madison, Wisconsin, United States - 63SRT | ecosystem: Engineered > Bioreactor > Anaerobic > Unclassified | place: USA... | reverse complement strand
TACAGTTGGCTGTTGGCATGGGATTGACTTGGCAATTCTTATTTTGAGAAGTTTACCGGAATTCAAAAAGAGGCGCTGAAATTTCCAGCTCCTCCCAATTAAAGATCTAATGTAATTCTGTATCAAAAACTCAAGAAATGGTTATTCCTGGTAATCATCGGGTGTCTTTTCGATAATAATCTGACCCTGTTCATCGGTCCGAAAAGTCACCTGATCACCAGCTTGGAGAAAATCTGTCTCGCGTAATTCCGCGGACATTGATACTCGACCATTGTTAGAAACTATCTGTACATGTTTTGACATAATAATTCCTCCTTGTAGTCTATGATGTTGTGAACAGCAGTTACATTAAAAGTTTACATGATGTAACTTGTTCATTATTCTAGCATAAGGCGGATTAAGTAGCAATTGATTCATCTTTAATGAATTTTGACGGCGAATACTATGATTCAATGACAATGATAGAAAAAATATTTTTTAACTGTTGGTAAATTTAAACCTGATTTTGCTGGAAAACTGTCAATATTCACCTCCCAATTGTAAAAGATTGTAAAAATCAAAAATTGATGCGCCATTTATGGATTATTGAAGTATAATTCGATTATAAACAAATAATTATTGTTTAGGGGGGTATCAGAATTGAAATTTAGACGATCATTTTTTGCAGTAACGTTGGCAACTTTTGCTGGTGTGGGTGTTTTTGCTGGCTTTAATCAAAGCACTATTGCGGCCAGTTGGCATCGAGGCACACCTAAAGCATTACGTGGAAGTTGGACACACAAGGATAAGGCACCATTGGGATCGGATGCAATAACCGTGACCAGGAACAAGCTTGATTGGGCGAGCAGCGGGATGCAGGCCCATAATATCAGAAATCCCCGGTGGAAGTATCTCGGGAATCGTAAGTATGTGATTGATGGCTATGAAACCTTTCATCCATATACGAAGAAAGGTTTCCATGAAAAAACAGTTCTGGGGCGTCGGGGTCATCATTTGGTTATGTATCGATCTGTGCATTCAAAGTCTGGGACATATTTTCATAGAAGCTAATAAGTGTATCTGATTGTCACCAATTAACTGCTATAAATAAACGAAATAAATATCATTCGTGGTCTAGGGTGCCTTTAATGGCTGAGAAATACCCATGGAACCTGCTGCAGTTAGTACTGTCGAAGGAAGATCGAGTAATTAGCATTACCAGTCCGCTTGAAATGACAAGTGGGCTTTTCTTTTGTCACGACTGGTTCCCCAAACCAGGAATTTTAGGAGGAATCAGTATGTCATTATCTGAAGAAATGATCAAAGAAGCCCGACCATATTTGGTTGCCAGCGAGAAGCATCCTTTTGTTCAGGGCATTATTACCGGGAAATTAACGCCAGCCCAATTACGTTATTATGATGAGCAGGACATCGCATTTGAATACAATGAGGTAGCGGTCATTAGTGCGTTAATCAACAACAGTACAACTACAGACCAAGCTTTGCTGTTTCAAAAACGATTGTCTTTGCAGCTGACGATGTTGCGTGATTGGTTAAAACGGGAACCCAACGACATGACGCATGATTGGGCAAGCCTTAAGCAGATAAAGATTCAGCCGATCAACCAACTTTATCGGCAGCACATGGTCGGTACCATTGCTACCAATGGTGTGCTGCAGATCCTGCCATCGTTTGCGGCGGGTGAGTGGCTTTATATTGAGTTGGGCAAATATATGCAGAATCAAGCCCGGGTGAATGACGAACCGTTTCACAGTTTTTTGACACTTGCCAACCAGGACTTTCTTGGACCGGACGGCTTTATTGAACGCTTCTTCAATATTATCGATCAAGAGGCGAAAACAGCGTCACCTCAGGAACAGAACCAAGCCAAGGATACTTTTCTTAAAAGCTGTTTATTGGAATGGTATTTTTGGGATGCGGCTTATAAGCAGACAACTTGGGATGATTGGCGGACAGTGGCACCTGAGGGACAGGATCAACCGAATTTGTAAATTGGGATTTTGATAGATAGGCCATGATTGAAGGGGAACCTATGGAATCTTTTGTCGCCATATTGATCGATTGACAGGGCAAACATTTCAAGCTCAAGCGCTTGCTTAAAATGACACTTGTATGTATGATTTGGCTGTAAAAGCGGACTGGTGAATCCGGCAGCTAAGTGCGAAAAGCTGAAATGCTGGTCATTCAGGGACTTTTACGTTGCTAAGATTTTTAATTAAATTGGGTACTCAACTCAGATGCGGTAACCCCCCTCAAGCTACATTTGAGACAATACAACGGATCCCCATGCCGGGTTGTGGCATGGGGATCTATTGTTTTTAAGATGTTTCAAAAAATTGAAAATTCACTTTAAAGAAGAAGTATAATTAGTTTTGAAATATGTGGATTAGTTTATAGTAACCATTGAATGATCAATTATGGGGAAAGAAGATAGTGTTAAATTGAAGATTAGTCGAGAATTATTTGTAGGAATGGCGTGTTTTGTAGGCGGAATGGCCTTGTTCACTTATAAACCATCAGAAGTTCAAGCTAAAAAAGTTTATTATACAAATCCTAAGGCATTAAGGGCACATACTTGGTATGGTCATACGAATGCATATAGCGGGAAATGGCTCTATGAAAGAATTCATTTTTCTAAACATACGGTTTATTTCGCCAATAAGATTCATAAAGACGACAAATGGAAAGTAAGCCACATTCCGGCAAAAAGATATGTCATTAGTAAATCTCATGGGTGGTACTTCTTTGGAGCGAAAGCATCAGATGATATTACGACTGTACAGATTAATCGTAGAAAATTGGGTGGTTCCAACCGGCTAGTTCTTAGCGTTTTTGATCAATCCAATGATAAGGGTGGGTATCAGGAACAAGCTCCTTATAAAGTATGGGACTACACAACGAGCCTCGGAACTGCTAAGGGTTGGTATCATAAGATAAATACAGTTCCTTCCATGTAATTATAAGCGTGTAAAGCAAAACATGGTTAAAAGCAATGGATAGCTTCCGGCGGGATTAACCAAGTGAGTTATCAGGATACACATGCCACACTTTTCAACCATTCAAACTCAACGGAGGTGGCGGGTATCCGAATTGGTAAGACTTGGAGAAGTCGAGACGGACCTGTGAGTAGTTGATTTCATTGGATTGTGCTACGGTGTATTGTTGTTAGCCAAAGCCTACCATGAAATCAAAAAAGACTAACCAATCGGCTAGTCTCATTCCCAAGTATCCAAACTCACGATTGCGGGTATCGGAGGGCATTCTGGTACTCATTTTTTCACGAATTATCATACCATATTGGTATCGGGAACACAATTTAAAGGATGTGAGAAGCATGGCTAAACAACCTTATACCAAAGCCCGTCAGCAAGTTAACAAGAAGTGGGACCAAGCCCACAAAGAACAAATACAGTATATTTCCCGACGTTCGCAGGCGCAAGGATTCATCCGCAACTTTGCTACCTAAGATGATTTAGATGAACTTAAAGGATTGATTGCTCAAAGAGAACAGGCATTATTGGACGATTAATCATCTCTCAAACAGTAGATAAGAAAATATAACGTTGACTAATAAAATCCTCTGAATGCTTGATTGGTGTTAAAGGCATGGAAGCTATTTTGATAGTTAATTCTTTTTTACCTTAACAAATGGTGGCTACATTACCGCCAATACGAAATATGTTCACGCTTATAAATAGAAATTAATGAACCTCGTCAACTTAACGGTTGGCGGGATTCTTATTTTTTTAACGTCACTGTACGCTGAGGTCACTTTATACCAGACTGCTGCTTATATTTGTCACTAAATATTTGAACAGATACTAAAGTTACTTTTATCCAAAGAAATTTGTGAGACTTATTGTCATTTTTACGGGTATTTTACAAAGAATTCGTTTTGTTTTTACGCTGCTTTAGTATGCTTAAAGCACCGGCATAACGGGCTTAAACCATTTTTGGGGTATGAAATGATCGGCAAAGTGTTATGTCAAATAAGGATAATCGAGTGGAGGAACGGGTTATGCAGTGGGGCAAAACATCTTTATCAAATCGGGTTTTTAAAGGGTTATTGAGCCTATCATTGGCTGGCGTGACGTTGACAACAAGTCAGGTCGTCACGCATGCGCAGGATACTAGCGATCAAAATTTGGCGGAAGAGCTTGCACCAAAGGCAGCATCGTATGGTTACTATGTCGATTTATATAAAAATAATGTCAAAACTAATTTGGATCCCAACATCAATCCCGGAATCGGTGTGTTTCAAAATACGTTTTCCAATTATTGGTCTGGTGACGGGACCAGGAAGAATCCGACCATTCTCGATGAAAACGTTGAAAAGACCGCTCAGATCACGGCCAATGTTTCCGCTGACGATGCTTTGCGATCATACTTAACCGATCGGCGTGATTCACCATATAATGTGATCAGTGGATTGGGACCATATGCGGATGAGTTTATTCAAAAAAGTGACGCCCACACAAATTACACAAGGTTACCGTCATCACCATTGCCTGCCAGCGACAAGGGCGATGACGGTAACACAACCCCTTGGGCAAGCGAGGATTCTGATTTGGGTCCGGTTGTAAAGTTAATTGATTTAACGGCTAAATCAAACTTTTCGTCTTCGGGAACACCCAAACAATATTTTAAATATATTCGACCATATCGACAAAGTAATCAGGTCAAGGTCCCAAGCGTATTGGCCGATGTTTTTGCGGCTGCCCCACAAGATGACTATGATTTTCCGAGTGGGCACACCACCCAAGGCTTTGAAGCTGGTTTAAGCTTAGCGTATATTTTTCCACAACGATTTCAACAGCTTGTTACGCGCTCGTCGGAAATCGGTTACGACCGGGTTTTGGTTGGACGGCATTCGCCACTTGCGGTAATCGGCGGTCGCATTTTGGGAACGGCTGTCACTGCTTCGGTTTTAAATGATCCGGCCAATAAAGACTTAATTGATCAGGCAAAGAGTAATATCCAAAGTAAATTAACGGCGGACGATGCCAACAGCCAGGATTCCTACGGCGACTATCAAAAAAATTTAAAGGCCTATACGGAACGATTGAACTATGGGTTTGAACCGGTTGGCGACACCAATCAACCGATGCGCGTTCCCAAGGGTGCGGAAGTTCTGCTGAAAACCAGATTCCCATATCTATCTGACCTGCAACGTCGAGAAGTTCTCTATACAACCGGTATTTCATCCGGTTATCCAATGACTGATGATACCGAGGGGTGGGGAAGATTGAACCTGTTTGCGGCTGGAAACGGGTTTGGCAACTTTTTAACGAATACAACGGTTAATATGGATGCCAAACAGGGTGGTTTTAATGCCAACGATACTTGGAAAAGCGATATTGGCGGGAGAGGTGGTCTGACCAAACAGGGAACCGGATCACTGACACTTTTAGGAAACAATGCTTATCAAGGTGATACAGTCATTGAGGCAGGGACGGTGGTTGCTCAAAACGAACATGCTTTGGGTGCTGGAAATTTGAACATCAAAGCGGGTACGCTTCAATTAAGTACTAAAAAGGTTCAAGTTAAGGGCCAGTATCAGGAGTCAAGTTCCGGGACACTTGAGACCGGCACCGGTCAATCTCTGAACGTGAGTGGAAACGCTCATTTGAATGGGAAATTGATTGTTGATGGACGCCAACGGCCAGCACATAGACAGGTCATCTTTAAGGCAGCAAGGATTCAAGGTAAATTTAAGCACGTTCAGCTTAAAGGATTGGCAAAGAATTGGCATTTAAGCTACGACCAACACAAAGTTACGCTGGTTAAAAAATAGGTTTTATTTGGGAACAAAAGGTCAAAATTGATTACAAAAAAACAGCATCAAAATAAAAGCCTTAACACACGCAGTCATTAATACGTGAGTTAAGGCTTTTATTTGATTGGGATAATTATTAGATGATTTGGTAGAATTGACTTATAGTTTAAATTCATGTTCTTGATTATGGGTGCAACTTATTTCTGGTTTCCTCGTCAACTTGAATGGACAACCCATCGATTAAATCTTCTAATTCACTAATTTCAAGGAGTTGACCAATTTTTCTTATCTTTTGATTGACTGTCACAATTGGCAGTGATTTGACGCCATTTTTCTTCAAAATAGCTTGGACGCCACCGTTTTTGATTGCGGAAATATCAGCTGCCGTTTGAATTTGGGTAATATTAAGCGTTTTATCTTTAAAAAAGGCCTTGTGATTGTTTCTGGATTGAGATGTCACCAAACTCCTGAATATATCCAAAAGGGGATCTTTTTCGTTTTGTTTAATAAAATAAGTGATTTCTAGCATTTTTGTCCTCCAGCATTTTCGATAGCGGTGTTAAAATCTGGATTACGAATACGGTTTGCCTTGCATTATGATGCAAGAGTATTAGATGATAAATTATAAATCACAAATCACAAATCATAAGCCACACAATATACGACTACGTGGTTAGAGGCTTTTGTAAATTTAAGATCATTATTCGCCAAATACTGATGGTTTACTATCAACCAGCAGGCCGAAACTCGTTTGAATAACGACAACGATCAGCATCATCACAATGACGGGCCACCAGCTGGCGATGGCACCGTGTATCAGTCCGGAAAGCAGTGGGCCAACCGCTGCGGCCAGGTAGCCGATGGATTGAGCCATTCCCGAAACAGCTGAAGTTTCGTATGGATTTGCAGTTTTGAGTGAAAATAAAATCATCGACATACTGAAAGCAGAACTGGTTGCGAATCCTAATAGAATGCAAATGATGACGGCAATGGTCATTGAAGCGGTATTTAATAGGAGACCACCTAATCCCAGAATGAATAATCCGAAAATTGTCCAAACCAGTGGCGCTTGTTTTGTTAGCCGACCAGCCAAATTTGGAATGAAGTAAGCTGTTGGTAAAGATGCCAGCTGGAGTAATCCCAGCAGCAGGCTTGCGCGGTTCTGATTGATACCATGGGCGATAAAGATTGACGGCAGCCAAGTCAGAATCGTGTAGAATAAGAATGACTGCAAGCCCATAAACACGGTAAGGTACCATGCCAAGGGTTGGCGCCAAACCGGTTTAAGCTGAGCAGTCGGATTAAATGATGATCGGGAAGACTGCTGCGGATGCTTGCGGCCGCGTGATCCGAACGCGATTAACAAAGTTAAAATGGGGAAAATGACCAGCCATTGAAGCATCGGCTGCCAACCGATTTTTGAGGAAATCGGTGCACTTAATCCGGCAGACAAAGCACTGAAAATCGTCATGGAAAGTGTGTAGGCACTGGTCATGAGACCTATTTTTCGTGGATAGAATTCGGCGACCATCGTTGGGGACAAAACATTTAGAATAGCGATCGATCCCCCGATTAAAAGCGTTCCAATCAGTAGGGTGGAGAATGAATAAATTCGAATGAATGAGCCAATCAATAGCCCGATTAGGGCGGCAATAATTGTTGTTAACATGCCAAACTTGCGGCTAAGTCGATTGACAAAGGGTGAAATCAAAGCGAAGCACAATAGTGGAATAGTTGTTAAGCTGCCTAAAAACCAGTCAGGCAAATTAAATGAACTGGAGATATTAGTTAAAATCGGTGGCACTGCAGTTAATGCAGTTCGCATGTTGGCTCCGATTAAGATAATCAAAAGGACGGTTAAAATTTGGGTTAGGGAACGGTTCTTACTTTTCTGCAAATTGGTCTCTCTTTTCTATTGTTGATTTGATATACACACTTGCCTTCATGAATAAGAGTTAATGATTGCTTTCCATCTTTTCCAATACCTTTTTAATCCCGGCTAAATCCAGTTGATCCAAACGGAAAGTCTGAATCAATTCGTCCAAATAGTTATCGTAAATACCGGCAGCCACGTGTTTGCCCTTAGAGGTGTCGTTGAGAATAAACCGGCTTTTATTTTGAGGATCCAGCTGTTTTGAAATCAGCCGTTGTTCTAATAATTGACTAACAAGTGTGGAGATGGTGCTTTTATTAAGCTCCAAGATTTCCGCCAATCCCATGACTGAATTATTCGGAAAATCTTCCAGTGTATCAATCAGTAGTAACTGATTGGGGGAGAGACCATTTTGACGGGCGTGTTTTCGAATGATCCGTCGTTCTGTTCGGCGAATACCCCGATTTAAAATAATAATTTGTTTGAGTAGTTGTCTATCAGCAGCCATTAAGCTCACCTCCTCGCGTTAAGTGTTCGACTTCGAACACTTAACAATCTATCACGAATTGAATGAACTGACAAGTTTTGGCTAACCAATTCGTGTGACGTGGAAGTCGCAACCAATTTTGTCATGGGCGTGCACGTTTTTATTTGTAGTTACTGTGACGGTGGTGGTGAAGGCTTTCGGATTTATCCAGATAATAAAAGAACAGGCTGATTTAAAAAAGTTAAATCAACTTGTTCTTTTATAAAGTGACACTGATTTGATTGACTAATTAATCAATAACCACCAACGACTTAATTGCTTCACGTTTAACCATTGCCTGATAGGCATCATCGATTTTATCCAGTCCGAAGCGTTCTGTAAAGACTTTGCCCGGATGGATGTCGCCATCTAAAACGGCTTTTAGTAAGACACTTTTATCATAGGTTGTGACTGATGCGGGGCCACCAGCAAAGGCGGTGTTTTGATAGAACGGTGCTGCCAAGTCCGTTTTAGCCGTATGAGGGAGACCAACCCGACCGATGATTGCACCCGGACGAGCGATCTTCAATGCTGTATCTGTCGATAATTCGGTTCCGACACATTCCAGAACGGCGTCTGCGCCATCACCATTTGTTAGAGCCATCACTTTTTTGACGGCGTCGTCACCACGTTCCGGCACGATGTCGGTTGCGCCAAATTCAGTAGCGAGTTTTTGGCGGTCTTCGTGACGGCTCATGGCAATAATGCGTTTGGCACCACGCAATTGAGCGGCAATCACACCACACAATCCAACGGCACCATCGCCGACAACTGCAACCGTATCACCCGGCTTGACGTTGGCAACCCTGGCAGCGTGATAGCCGGTTGCCATAACATCGGCCAATGATAGAAGTGAGTTGAGCATGCCGTCGCTGTAATCAACGGGACTTCCCGGAATCTTGACCAGTGACCATTCAGCGTGTTGGTAGCGAACGTATTCTGCTTGATAACCAGAGCTGAAATTATCAGAATGGCTTTGGCAACTGCCTTCATAACCGGCCCGACAAGCGGCACAATGACCGCAACCGTGGGTAAACGGTGCGATGACAAAATCACCCGGTCTAACAGTTGTGATCGCTTTTCCGACTTCTTCAACGATACCAATGGCTTCATGGCCATTGTTTTCTGAATTGGCGGCCTTTTCATCCAAGCCACGGTATGACCATAGATCCGAGCCGCAAACACAGGCGCGGACAACGTGAAGAATGACGTCGTCGGGTTTTTCAATGACTGGTTTATCAACGTTTTTAACAGTCACTTTTCCTGGTTTCACAAATAATGTTGTTTTCAATTGTTAAGTCCCCTTTGTTTTAAATTTACAGCTTCATCTTAACATTTATCGTCGTTTGAAAAAATAATCTTATATTTGGAATTGCTGGGATTGTTGAAACAATGTAAAGGTTTGGTTTCTACTCTGTAATTTATTGGTAAATTCCCGCCTTGTCGTTTACTTTTATGGCATTCTTAAAGGGTGCTATTAAATCTTATTGATGAGAGGTTTGGATTTATGTTAGATATTATTAAAGCCGTTATCCTGGGAATTGTCGAAGGGATTACCGAATTTTTACCGATCAGTTCGACCGGGCATTTAATTTTGGTTAATGAATTTATCAAGATGCAAGAGTCAACTCAGTTTACCGATATGTTCAATGTGGTCATTCAATTAGGAGCGATCATGGCTGTTGTGGTTCTTTATTTTCACAAGCTTAACCCATTGTCACCAAAGAAGGATCCATTCGAAAAGCATGCGACATGGATCCTATGGTTCAAAGTGATTGTGGCTGTATTGCCGTCCGTTGTTCTCGGTTTGCTGTTTAATGATTGGATGGATGCCCATTTAATGAATTGGGAAGTTGTTTCAGCGATGCTTCTCATTTACGGGATCTTGTTTATTGTAATTGAAAATCGAAATGCCAACCGACGTCCACGGTTCACCGATTTAAATAACCTGCCTTATCAAACGGCCTTTATCATCGGGATGTTTCAACTCTTATCGCTGGTTCCCGGTACCTCAAGATCCGGTGCCACCATTTTGGGCGCAATCTTAATCGGAACCTCTAGATATGTTGCGACCGAATTTTCCTTTTTCCTCGCGATTCCAACAATGTTTGGGGCATCCCTTCTGAAAGTTTATAAGTACTTTGATCATGGTGGAACGTTTAACGGCACTCAGAGTATCGTTTTGGCAACTGGGATGATCGTGTCATTTGTTGTTGCCTACCTGGCCATCAGATTCTTATTAAACTACATTAAAACCCGAATTATTCATAGCTTCAAAACAGCCCACCATTTTAACGATTTCGTTAAAATGGTGGGCTGCTTTTGACCTTAATGAGCACTTTACTGATGCTTCGATCATGTT
>Ga0214925_100805_pt1 | contig 10590 bp, 10 predicted proteins | sample Stichaenrichment_FD_168299 | JGI IMG/M metagenome (GOLD analysis project Ga0214925, IMG submission 168299) | Xylose enriched microbial communities from anaerobic bioreactor in Madison, Wisconsin, United States - 63SRT | ecosystem: Engineered > Bioreactor > Anaerobic > Unclassified | place: USA... | reverse complement strand
GATTTTGTAGAATAATTCGTTGATTCTTAATCGGTGTCCCATTAATTTTATTATATCCGGTGATTTCCAGATCAGTGTCCGTTAAGTTAACAGAATTAATCATGAAGTCCTGATCGGATTGATGGGTTCGAATATTAAATAACGCCATTCCCTGAGCGTCACTGTTAAATTGATAATAACTGGTTAATTCAAGTTGATGACGGTCACTTAAGTATTCACTTTCAATCTGAACCACGTTTTTAAAATTAGTCGCATTATCAACCAAAAAAATTTGCCATTCAAACTCGGTTTGATCCGCCGCTTCAAAATGAAAGTCCTGAGCGTCAATTTTCACTCGAATAATGTTATGATTTAAAACCTTCGTAATTGGTTTCATAACAGAAGCAAGACTATTTTTTTCAACGAATAACATATAAGCATGCTCAAGAGAAGTAGCAACATCTAACAATTCAAATTCTAGAACTTGAAGTCCTTTTTTTTGATGAACTCCCGATAGTATCGCTCGCAATTTTGATTTCCCCTTAATAATTAAAGATTTGCTTTCCTGGTAAGTACTTGGACGCGTCAATAATGTTATTAATATCTAAATAAATTCTAGCATCGTCAATGTTCATATTTAACAACACCTGATGGTAGAACGCATTAATATCATCATATCGATGATAGTCACTGTATGACGTTGCTTTAGTAACGATGGATTCTCCTTTGGCTTCATAATGTGTCAGTGGATCTTCCTTCTTGTTACTGGAAATCTCCGATAAACTCGCAGGAACCGGAATTAAAGATGTCTCCGCAACACCGTAATTGATCTTTTGAGACATCACGTAATTGGTAAATCTAAAGACCAATTCTGATTTCGTATTCAACAAGAGACTCTCATCAACAAAATCATCATTGCACTTTTCAATACCATAAAGTTGATCCTGTTGATTGTAATTATTAATCTGAATGATTCGGCTGTTCTTATCAAAAAGAATTGTATGTAACCGAACCTGATTATCCCCAAAAAGCGTTTCTGCAATAATATTACCGGTATCATCAACATATCGCGTCACCTTTAAACGATTTGTGTGTGACTCATACGATGTGAACTTTGTCAGATCTATATTAAGATAATCATTATCTTTCAGTAAGATTCCAGAATGATCAGCATAAACGTCTCCCAAGGTAATGATCCGAACAGACGGCAAATGTTCTCTCTCGTTAATTGTGTTAAATTCACGTTTTGCCTGCCAAACCTCATCAAAATTGGTCATTGCAAATAAAATAGCAACCTCATAATGATCATTAATCAATGCTAATAACTGTTTTAAAAATGTTGGTTTCCTAATGCCCTGAATGCTTGTCACCAAGAAAATTGCCCGTTTCATTACTTTCCTCCTAATAGATCGCAACTAATGCAACTCATAATAAAAGGGGGCTGGTGCAAAACACCTTGTTTTGCGAACAGCCTCTCTTTAGTCGAGTAAACCTAAGCCTGCCAATCCTTTGAATCGGTTAAGCCAAGATCCTCTTTAATTTTGGTTGTTGAAATACCCTCAGTTCTAGGCAAATAAACAACTTCGCAATAATCTTTCAGAAAGTCAAATTTGCCTTTCCAATCATCACCCATTACAAATACATCAATATCTCGATCCTGAACATCATGAATTTTTTGATCCCAATTAGTTTCAGGAATCACTTCATCAACATATTTAATTGCTTCCAAAATGTATTTTCGATCTTCATAGGACGTATATGCTTTTTTGCCTTTTTCGGCATTAAACTCATCAGAAGACAAGCACACGGTCAGATGATCACCAAGAGCTTTTGCACGCTTTAACAATCTAACGTGACCCTTGTGTAATAAATCAAACGTCCCGTAAGTAATTACTTTTTTCATAAAATCTCCTACTATCTGTTACTAGAAATTAAAATAAACACAACTTAAATAGTAGCATAACCAGCTTCAACGTCAATATCAATTACTGATTATTAAAAATAATTAAAATTAATCCAGCTGATAAATGTTATAGAGATGAACAACAATTACTTTAACGATCGCGTAAAGTGGTACGGCTAAAATCATCCCCATCAAACCGGCAATGTTTCCAGCGGCCAACAGGATAATAATAATCGTTAACGGGTGAATTTGAAGTGACTTGCCAATAACATTTGGATAAACCAGGTTACCATCAATCTGTTGCACGATAATCACAATCACAATGTTATAAACCATGCTTAACCAGCCACCATGAGAAAATGAAACGATCAGGGCCGGCGCGATCCCAATGTATGGACCAAGATAAGGAATAATATTACAGATTCCGGCAATCACGCCAAGTAACAGTGCATAAGGCAACCCAATAACCAAATATCCAATGGCCGTAAACGTTCCGACAAATAGACATTCAATCATCTGACCTGAAATGTACTTGGAGATGGTTCGGTTCATAGCAGAAAGCAGATCCATTGTTTGTTCACGATGCCTTTCCGGTAAGAAAGATTTAATATTAGGAGCCAAGCGATACCCGTCTTTTAACATGTAAAAAAGAACAACCGGAACAGTTACCGCGATAATGACAGCATTTGCAGCTGCTGAAATAACGCCGCCGATACCACTGGTTAATCCATTGAAGAAGCTGTTTGCATAATCAGTAATATTGGTTGAGAACTTTTGAGTCAGCTGGGTAAAATCAATCTTTTTCAACAGTTGTTGAGAATTCATTTCCTTTAGCGCCTTTTCAAGAAGGTTTTGACCGTCATTAATAGCGCCAGGCACATTATTAGCCAAATTCATCAACTGATTTAATACTTTAGGAATAAAGACCGTGGCCAGTAAAATAATAATTCCTAATAACAATAAAAAAACAAGTGTTACTGCCCAGGTTCGTGATACCCTCTTCCTACCTATCGGAATTTTAGTCAGTAGGTTAACAATCGGATTCAACATATAATATAGTATTCCTGCCAGTAAAACCGGTATAAAAATCGTGGAGAAAAAAATGGCAATGGGTGAAAACATAAAGCTGATTTGCGTACATCCCCAGATGATCCCGACGACAAGTAAAATCTCCAAGGACCAAAACATGAGGGGAGAATTTTTTAATCTTTCAAACACCGAGAGTATCCCCCTATCCAAATTTAGTTGGTTACGGCAATTGTATCATAATTTTTCAACGTTAAAAAAATAGCTGTCCGGCAAATCGATTATTTACCAAACAACTATTATTAAAGTGACTCTCATTTACGTTGGCGGGATAAGGCTAAGTAGCGCTCATACCAGATTGCAATAAATTCTTTTGAGAACGGACCTTTTTCGTTGTTAATCCAATCAACAATAATCCGAACGTTTTTCTTCAGAATATGGTCAATTTCTGGACCATAATCCCAGCGTTTGCTGAAAGCCAGATACTCATCGACATCCAAGAGCTTTCGCCTGCCATCCGGAAAAACTTTAACGTCTAAATCGTAATCAATGTATTTTAAGGCTTCTTTGTCTAAAGCATACGGGGATGCCAAATTACAATAATACGCAATTCCATCATCCCTAATCATCGCGACAACGTTAAACCAATAATGTTTATGAAAATAAACCAAAGCGGGTTCCCTGGTTACCCAGTGACGACCATCGTCCTCAGTAACCAAAGTATGATTATTACATCCAATAAGTGAATTTTCGCCGTTCTTTAATACCATCGTATCTCGCCAAACACGATGCAGGCTACCGTCATGTTTGTAGCTTTGAATCGCAATGAAGTCACCCTCCTTTGGCAATTGTTGTCCACGTGGCATTGTGGTACCCACTTTCTGAATAAGCTATCAGTTACGATTGTTACCAATCCAATGGTAATTATATCAGAGTAGGCGCTATTTTCCGAATGAATTTAACTTTCAGCAAGATCTTCCAAAACTGCCTCAATATCATCCATTGAAAAGCCCTTGCGAAATAATGCCTGCTTTGTTTTTTGAAGTTGCTTATATTTTTCAAGCTTGGCATATTTATGCCAGTATTTTTCCGCAACTCCACCGATGATATCGCTATCATGGGAAGCCAGCCCGGATGTATCAACCTGCTCCATAATATCTGGAATAATGTCAAATCCAAACCCGCGTCGAACCAGCGTTTCTTTTATTTTATTAATGGCCATTTTCTCCGACTCATTTTGATGATGGCGGAGTTGATTATCAGCAACTGTGACGCCAATCTCTATCATCTGATCCTCAGGAAAGAAATCCCCAAGAGATGCATCAATCAGGGATTTGGGCACCTTCTTTTCAAATAATTTCTGGCGAATCCAGTTTGGCCCATTTTTCTTTTGACGAACAACCGTGCGTACATAACTATCTGCATATTTTCGATCATTGACCAACTGTTGATCCTTCAACTGGGAAATAACCTGCTCGATTGCGTCAGGATTATCCGTTATCTCAAGTAGTTTTGACTTGACTTCATGCTCAGTCCGTAAATTATGAGCAAGGTAATTTAAAGCACGCGTGTGCAGTTTTGAAATATTATCAGCATTTTTTAAGGTTTCAATCAGTTGCTTGTCTAATTCCATTCCCTTAAAAAGCCGATATTTAATAAAAACATCCTCACTGATCGGAAAGGCATATTGACCGTCAACGTAAACATTAAATCTTCCCTTACGTTTTTGTGCTTCTATTTTAGTAATTGATTGTGTCATGGCTTTCAACCCCTTTCTTACATTTAAACGGCCGAATCGAATTCACTTTAACGACTGGATTTGCTATACTGAAACCAAATCAAAATAGAGGAATGACTAATATGATAACTGCCCATGTAGTTTACGCAACCATTACCGGCAACAACGAAGATATTGCGGATATTGTAACCGAACATCTTGAAGATGCCGGCGTTAAAGTAACCGAGACCGAAATTTCACAAACTGATCCATCCGTTTTTGAAGATGTTAATATTTGTGTTGTTTGCCCATATACATATGACGAAGGTGCTTTGCCTGAAGAAGGACTTGACTTCTATGAGGACCTGAGTGATGAAAAGCTGAGTGGCAAGGTTTTTGGTGTTGCCGGTTCTGGAGACACTTTTTACGAAGAATACTATAACGTTTCCGTTGATAAATTTGAAGAAGCCTTCAAAAAAACCGGGGCCACAATTGGGGCTGATAGTGTCAAAATTAATTTGGAACCTGATGAAGACGATATTAAAAAATTGGACGCTTTTACTGAGAAACTAATTGAAAAAGCTAAAAGCTTACAATAAATTATGATAATGGCATTCCAGCAGGAGAAGAGAGGTTGAGACAAAAGTCATTTTGTCCAACCTCTTTTAGTTTAATCACGATTATTAACAAGCCAAAAATGTTCAAATAGAAACCTTGGTTTGTGTGAATTAATTATTTTCTCTTTCGCTTCGTAGCCCTTCTCAAGACTGATTCAATGGCATCGGTCTGTTCTTGGATTTTTCCCATTCGAAGTTCTTGGATTGTTGCATTAATGACACCACCCAACAACATAATCAAACCTGAGAAGTCCAACCAAAACATCAATACGATAAAAGTGCCGATGGTTTTGTATGCATCAACTCGATGAGCGAAAAAAGTGACATAAATTGAAAAGGCTTGTGCTAATACCATCAAGCCCAGCGTAGTAAACAATGCCCCAAACCAAACGTACCTGAACTTAACTTTAGCCGTGGGCACAATGTAAAATAACACGCTCAATAGCAACCACACAAGAATCATTGTCGAAGGCCATTTAACTGTTGAAACAAAACTAATGATCGATTGTGGAATATGAAGAATGGGCGACAGCCAGCTAAAGACAAATTGGCTGAGCGCAAAAGCAATCATGACCGCGACCACAACTACAATTAACAACAGCATCCACAAAAATGACAAGATTCGATTTGAAATAGCCGTCTGATCTTCCGCAACGCCATATGCCTTATTAATACTTCGTTGAAAAGCCGCAATGGCGCGACTGGCCGACCAAATTGTCACAATCAATCCTATGGATAATTGACTGGTGCCGCCACTTCTTAAAGTTGAATCAATAACCGGTTCAAGCATGACATAAATCCGATCCGGAAAGATCGGCCTGACATATTCCATAATATCTCCTGTGTGAATATGGAAGAGGTTAAGAATACTACCACCAATAAACAAAATCGGAAAAATAGACATTAGTGAATAAAAGGCCAATACAGCTGCAGAATCGGAAACATCTCCCTGCGAATAATGACTAACCAAGGTTTGAATAAATTGTTTAGTTTTCAAATAAATTGATTTAATCATTAGCCAACCCACTTACCTAATTATTTTGAAAATCGAGCCAAAATGGCTTTTAAAATTCTATTGGAGGCTTTACCATCCCCATACGGATTCTTTGCCTCCGCCATTTTTTGATATTCAACCTGATCGTCTAACAACTGCGTCATATTTTCTTTTACAACAGCAGGATCTGTCCCGACCAATTTTAGTGTACCGGCTTCAATTCCTTCAGGCCTTTCGGTGGTATCCCGCAATACCAGGACAGGTTTTTCCAACGATGGTGCTTCTTCTTGAACACCCCCGGAGTCCGACATAATGAAATAACTCCGTGCCGCCATATTATGAAAGTCCAGTACATCCAACGGCGCAATAAGATGAACCTGTGGATTTCCGTCAAAAACGTCATGCGCAACTTTTTGAACCGCTGGGCTAAGGTGAACCGGATAAACCACTTCAACATTGGGGTGTGTCTTTAAAACATCTGAAATTGCCTTAAACGTTCGTCGCATTGGCTCTCCCTGGTTTTCGCGTCGGTGCATGGTCAGCAATACCATCTTTGAATCACTTTTTAATTCATCCAACACAGAATGTTGATAATCGGCAGAAACGGTTTGTTTTAACGCATCAATAGCCGTATTCCCGGTTACAAAAATATTTTTTTCGGGATGATTCTCTTTAAGAAGATTATCCCTGCTCAGCTTTGTCGGCGCAAAATATAAGTCTGCCAAAACATCAGTTAATTGGCGATTCATCTCTTCTGGATAAGGAGATAGCTTATTCCAGGTGCGAAGTCCCGCTTCAACATGGCCAATCTCAACCTGATGATAAAAGGCACTCACACTGGCCGCAAACGTTGTTGTCGTATCTCCGTGAACTAAGATGATGTCCGGTACCACTTTCTCAACGATTGGATCCAGCAGCGTCAGGACACGTGTCGTAATATCACTTAGTGTTTGTCCCTGCTTCATAATATTTAAATCGTAATCTGGCTTAATATGAAAAACATCAAGTACTTGATCCAACATTTCCCGATGTTGCGCGGTTACAACAGTAATTGGCTGAAACTGATCCAAATGGTGCTGCATCATTAAAATAATTGGGGCCATCTTAATTGCTTCAGGACGCGTCCCGAAAATAGTCATAACTTTTATAGGTTTCAATTTAAAATTCTCCTTTAACAAGTGATTTCATTATAACAAAGATGTTCAACTCTAAAACCAAATTAAAAAAGTTTTCAATGATCTATAACTTTCTTCCCTGAATTTTCTTTCCCCGAAGAGGCTTGTTTCTTGCATTTAATCAAACATTTTAATTATTTATTGCCAAATTTTTAACATGTCGTGAACGTCACATTTTTTTGATATGGTATAATTTGATGATGTACATACCATAAGACATTTTGGAGAGTGGATAAGCCGATCCATATCTTCGGGATGTCATGGCAGTTGATTTAAGGTTAGATTAGTTTTTTAGCTAATTCTGATAATATGGTCACGACTTATCGTAAAAGATAACGAAGACCAGTCGGTAAGGTATCACTATTGTGTATAATAATTGGAGGATTTATTTTGAAGACAATCAGTCTAATTGTTCCTTGTTATAATGAGGAACCGACTGTTGAGCTTTTCTTTAATACAACAGAAAAAGTATTTAAACAGTTAAACGAAACACATGAGGACCAGTATCGGCCGGATTACTTATTTGTAAATGACGGCTCTGCGGATAAAACCCTGGAGATTATGCGTCAGCTCCACGAAAAACATCCGGATACCGTTCATTATTTGTCATTTTCCCGAAATTTCGGGAAAGAATCGGCACTGGCAGCGGGATTAAGTAACGCCAAGGGTGATTATATTGCCGTAATGGATGTCGATTTGCAGGATCCCCCCGAGCTACTCCTTCAAATGGTCGATATTTTGGAAGACCCAAAACAGGATTATGAAGTTGTTGGTTGTGTCCAAACATCGCGTAAACAGAATCCGATTCGGGGTTTTCTGTCAGCCAGTTTCTATAAAATCATTAACAAGATGTCACGAGTCCAATTAAAACAAAACGTCCGGGATTATCGGTTAATGACAAGAAAGTATGTTGATGCGCTCTTGGAACTTCCAGAATACAATCGTTTTAGTAAAGGTATGTTTTCCTGGGTTGGCTTTAAAACCAAATACTTAAAATATGAAGGTGTCCCCCGGGCAGCCGGAACAAGTTCCTGGTCAATTTTTCAACTCTTCGAGTACTCATTGGAAGCAGTTGTTGATTTTTCAGATGTTCCGTTAAAAATGGCAACACTTGTTGGTGGGCTCATTTGCTTTCTATCTATCATTGGATTAGTATTTGTTGTTATCCGAGCCCTCTTCTTTGGTGGTTCGGTCAATGGCTGGGCATCGTTGGTATCCATCATCCTATTTTTAAGTGGTGTTCAGTTATTCTGTTTGGGAATTGTTGGAAAATATATAGGGAAGATTTATCTTGAAACAAAACACAGACCAAAATTTATCATTGCAGAAAGAAAATAATCGTTTAATGAAAAAAATAGCTGCAGTTTACGACAAATATCGTGAAGTCATCTCCTACCTTTTTTGGGGTGTTGTCACCACTGTCGTCAATCTTGGTGTCTTTGAGGGCTTCCATTTACTGACGAATTGGAATTATATGGTTAACAACACTATTGCCTGGTTTATTAGTGTGCTAGTTGCGTACTTATCGAACCGTGCATACGTTTTTCACTCAAAAACAACTGGGGCACGCGCTTATCTTGGTGAGATGGCCTCATTTTTCGGTGGCCGACTACTCGTCCTGATTCTTGAACAAGGTATCCTTTTTGTTGGTATTACCCTCATGAGTGGAAATCAATTCATTGTTAAAATCATAGACAACGTTATTGTGGTCATTATCAACTATTTCTGGTCTAAATGGGCTGTTTTCCGTGACCAAAAGAAATGAATTAACTAGCCGTGATAAAGAGGTAACCTTTATGAGAAATCCAAATCTTAATCGTCAAACGTTACGTAAGCGAAAAGCCGAATTTTCAAAGGGGCTTTACACAACAGCCGATGGTTTCAAACTATTAGGAATGGCTGTTATTTTAATCGCCATCTTAGTTGCTTGCGCAAATTATTTGATGTGATTTAAATAAGTGTGATTATAAAAATCTCGATTCAATGAAGTTTTATTCATTGAATCGAGATTTTTTAATACCATCAATTAGGCGAAGCAGACGATATTTTCGTGCAATTCTGTTTAAGAAGCGCTAATATAAAAACAATTCTATCATTATATGACATAGTGCTGAGGTGAAAATAGCTATGAACATCACTTATTTAACCGATTTATTTGATCAATACACACAAAAGAAAGGGTTACTCTACCAGACTTGGTTTATCCACAGTGAAAACCGTCTTAAAGCCTTTAATCAAGTTCGAAAAGGCGTGAAGCAGATCATAACAGACATTCGAAGGCATCAGTTCCCGCGAGATTTACATGGTTCATCATTAGAAACCGTGATGAATATTATTATTGCGCAACAAGAAATTTTCAAGGGTGCAAAACATGCCTTTATGTGGAAGCCTAAACTACGCATTCCTGATATTTACGAAAATCGTCAAAATCAATTGGACTTTGCCGAAATGTTAGACCAAGTGATAAACGCTAAACAAGAAGTCAAAATGCTGTTAGCAGTGAATAACTTGGCAGAGAAAAAGATTAAGGGTTTGGGCCCTGCCGTTGCAAACATCCTCTATTTTTTGGAACCAACCATCTTCTGTCCCTTTAACACCAGTATTGTCCGAGGTTATAATGATCTTACCCATTCAAAAATCCGGTTGGGAAAATGGAATGATTATTTTAAACTAAGAGATGGCATAATCGAACTAAATGAGGCTGGTGGCTTATTTTCAAAAGATCTTGGTGCTGTTTCAGCTTTTCTGTTTGATATTGGTAAACTAAACTATATTATTCCGGAAACAAGTGAAGCGTACATTCAGATAACAGAGAGTCACACTATGAAAAAACTAAAAAGTGCCGAAAAGACAACGGAATTAAAGAGTTTGCACTATAAAGTTCAACTTCTTCTTGCCGACATCGGAAATAGCATTGGTTATCAGTCTTGGATTGCTTCGAATGATCACAATCGAACGGTAAACGGCAAACGTTTGGGAGACTATTCGCTGCCATCACTGCCTAAAACAATGACACAGCTCCCTCCCACCCTTCAAGAAACGGTTAGGCTCATAGACGTTATCTGGTTCACTAAATCGGGTGAACCCATTGCAACTTTTGAAGTTGAAAAATCAACCTCAATTATGTCCGGAATGAATAGAATGGATGATCTGTATGAAATTAACAAAGGCGATATGAT
>Ga0214925_100801_pt1 | contig 10635 bp, 9 predicted proteins | sample Stichaenrichment_FD_168299 | JGI IMG/M metagenome (GOLD analysis project Ga0214925, IMG submission 168299) | Xylose enriched microbial communities from anaerobic bioreactor in Madison, Wisconsin, United States - 63SRT | ecosystem: Engineered > Bioreactor > Anaerobic > Unclassified | place: USA... | reverse complement strand
AAGATGAAAGATGATGAGGAGAAATCGGATAAACAGAAACTGTTTTCCTTTGATGAGCAGGAAGGCAAAAGTCTCGATGAGGTAAACGGCAGTATCGAAGTTCCTGATAACGCCGGTTTCTGGAAAACATTATTTACTTATACAGGTCCCGGCATTCTAATTGCGGTTGGCTATATGGATCCCGGTAACTGGATTACGTCAATTGCCGGTGGTGCCCAGTTTAATTACAAGCTGCTGACGGTGATTCTGATATCAAGCCTGATTGCAATGCTGCTTCAAGCGATGTCTGCTCGATTAGGTATTGTGAGTGGAAAAGATCTGGCACAGCTAACCCGGGAGCACACTTCCAAAAGAGTTGGCTTTTTCCTTTGGATTATCACAGAATTGGCCATTATGGCGACGGATATTGCTGAAATTATTGGTTCTGCTATTGCCATTAAACTTTTATTTAATATTCCGCTCATTATTGGTATCTTGATTACCAGTGCCGATGTGTTGATCCTGTTACTTTTAATGAAGATGGGTTTTCGAAAAATCGAAGCGATTGTAGCGACCCTGGTTGCTGTAATCCTATTGGTATTTGCGTATGAGGTCTTCTTATCCGGACCTAAGGTTGATCAGGTGTTGGCCGGTTATTTTCCATCTTCGGATATTTTGACTAATAAATCGATGCTGTACCTTTCCCTTGGGATTGTTGGTGCAACGGTTATGCCTCATGATTTGTATCTGGGCTCTTCAATTTCTCAGACACGGGCGGTTGATAGAAGTGATCGTGGTGCGGTTCGAAAAGCGATTCGATTTACAACGATTGATTCCAACATTCAGTTGACACTTGCTTTTATTGTGAATAGTTTGCTATTGATTTTAGGGGCAGCCTTATTCTTCGGCACCCACAGTGAACTTGGACGATTTGTTGACTTGTTCAACGCGCTGAGTAACTCAAAGATTGTTGGTGCGATTGCCAGTCCGCTGTTGAGTATGCTGTTTGCCATTGCACTATTGGCATCCGGGCAGAGTTCGACCATTACCGGGACGTTGTCTGGACAGATCATCATGGAAGGCTTCATTCACCTGCATATGCCATTATGGGCACAGCGATTGTTAACACGGCTGCTATCGGTTACACCAGTGATCATTTTTGCTATTTATTATCACGGTAATGAAGCAAAAATTGAAAACTTATTAACTTTTTCGCAGGTTTTTCTGAGTATTGCGTTGCCGTTTGCCATCGTGCCACTAGTGATTTTTACAAGTAGTCAAACAATTATGGGAGAATTTGCCAATCGGGTGTGGGTCAAATATGCAGCCTGGATTGCCACGGTAGTCTTGGTCGTGTTAAATATCTATCTGATCCTACAAACTTTCCATGCATTTTAATCACAGAAACGCCATTCCTTTTATAAAAAATAGTCACGTTTGGTTGGAATGTTCTTTATAAAGGGACTTGGCCTAAATGATACAAAAGGACAATTGATCCGGAATTTTTTTCCGAGTCAATTGTCCTTTTATGATGAATGATGCTTTGATATTGATCAGTTATCAAAGCATCTGTTCGCAATCGGTTTATTTAGGTTATTTTCAATTAGTTACTGTATGACTTGGTAATTGCCATCAGGAATGTAGATGGTGGCCGGTTTGATTTGGCACATGATGGGTAGGCCTGGATCTGGAGCCACCGAAGTGACATTCCCAGTAGGTACAGCCCTCGATGATTAGGCCGGCACCCATACTTAGTCCACAAAAAATCACAATTACCAATAATTCCATAACTTGACAGTCCCTTCCTTTGATTACCCGGTCATTGCCTGATCTGGTACCATCTTGTTAACTTTTACACTGTAATCATAATAGAAAACGTTATAAACAACAACCCCTGCGGAACAAATTAATCAACCATCTTCTGACTTAACGCTTTTGTGAGCGCGTCTACCGTATGGTTGATTTCAGTGCTGGTAACGGGTTGCTTAAAAAATAAATAACTAACAGCCAAGCCCGCGACCACGGACCACATAATCCTTAGAATTTCAGTGTTTGCCCAATTAACCAGGAACTGGTTTGCTTTAAACATTGAAAGATTCCGGTTGATATTTTCTAAGTAAAATGTGGCTGATGAGGCAAACTGATCCTGGAAGTCGGCTCTTAGTTGGTCATCGTAAATCATTTCGGCCATAAAAATTTTGAGGACATCTGCGTTTTCTTCCATAAACCGAACCCGATCTTTTACCGATGCTTCTATAAAGGCGTGTAAAGTTGTGTATTTATCGACGATTTGGGCATCGGTAAATTTATTCAGGGTTGCCGGGAAAATCGATTGGATAACCGGATCGATGATCGCTTGGAGAAGACCGCGTTTGTTGGTGAATCGACTAAAGATGTTGCCTTCTGCAACACCGGCTTCCTCGGCTATTTCCTTGGTACTTGAATTTGAATAGCCTTTTTCAGCAAACACCTTAATAGCCGCAATCAGAATTTTTGACTGTTTATCGGTTAGGTCATCAAAGACGTGATTCTCTGTGAATAGTTTATATGAAACCTTGGTTAACAAAATATGGGAACACCACCTTTTTTATTGAAATTGACTTTACATTTTTTAGTATACCTTTTAATCGAATTTTTACAATAAATTGATTAAAAATTTATGTATGCCAAACTTATCAGCAACTATTTCAATAATAAAGGCGTTTTCAAGGAAATAAAAGGTTGACGAATTTCACAAAGCCACTATAATAAGCAGTGGGAATTAATTGAGTACTCACTCAAGTAACCAACCTGAATTCAAGACAATGAAAGAGGGCTTCAAAATGCGTGAAAGCGTGGTATCATCAAAACATCGTTTCTTTGAAAGCACAGAAGGCAGTAATAAGAGTTTAGACGAAGTAAATGGCAGCATCAAGGTTCCAAAAGACGCAGGGTTTTTGAGAACCTTAATGGCATATACCGGCCCGGGAATTTTAATTGCGGTTGGTTATATGGATCCCGGCAACTGGATTACGTCAATTGCCGGTGGTGCTCAGTTTAAATACAGTTTACTGTCGGTCATCCTGATTTCCAGTTTGATTGCGATGCTGCTTCAATCTATGGCAGCACGATTGGGCATTGTCACTGGTAAGGATTTGGCTCAGTTAACCCGCGAGAATACCACTAAGAGAGTTGGTTTTGCATTATGGGTTGTGACGGAACTTGCTATTATGGCAACCGATGTGGCTGAAATTATTGGTTCGGGTATTGCGTTGGAACTATTATTTAAGATTCCGTTGGTTGTCGGAATTTTAATTACCAGTGCAGATGTCTTGCTGCTGTTGGTATTGATGAAGTTGGGTTTCAGAAAAATCGAGGCGATTGTTGCAACTTTGGTTTTGGTTATTCTGGGGGTCTTCTCATATGAAGTATTCTTGTCAGGCCCACAGATGAGTCAATTGTTTGCAGGCTATCTGCCAACAACGCATATTGTGACAAATAAATCGATGCTGTATCTGGCTCTTGGAATTGTGGGCGCAACCGTGATGCCTCATGATTTGTATCTGGGGTCATCAATTTCTCAAACCAGGGCGGTAGATCGAAGCGATCGTGAGGATGTGGCCAAGGCAATTAAGTTTTCAACGATCGATTCAAACCTGCAGTTAACAATTGCCTTTATTGTTAACTCACTCCTGTTGGTATTGGGTGCCGCTCTATTCTTCGGTACCCATAGTACGGTTGGCCGATTTGTTGACTTGTTCAATGCACTGGGAAATTCAAGTATTGTTGGTTCAATTGCAAGTCCGATGTTAAGTATGTTGTTCGCTGTTGCATTACTGTCATCGGGGCAAAGTTTTACAATTACCGGAACTCTTTCAGGTCAGATTATTATGGAAGGTTTCATTCATCTGAGAATGCCAATGTGGGCTCAACGGCTGTTAACCCGGTTATTGTCAGTCACACCGGTACTGATCTTTGCAATCTATTATCATGGCAATGAAGCCAAAATTGAAAATCTTTTGACACTATCACAGGTTTTCCTAAGTGTTGCATTACCGTTTGCGATCATTCCATTGGTTAAGTACACGAGTGATAAGAAACTAATGGGGGAATTTGCAAACAAGGCCTGGGTTAAGTACTGTGCATGGACTGCGACAGTCGTCCTGATCGGATTAAATGTCTATCTGATTTTGCAAACTTTGGGACTTATTTAAGGTAATCAAATCCATTTATAAAAAGAATTTGCGAGATGAAAATGCTCTTTATAAGTGAATTTGACAGAGTGTGAAAAAAAGCGTTTAAACTCCAGAGTATAACAACAAAAACCCGATATCCCTGGTTTGGGGATATCGGGTTTTTGTTGTTATATGGCCGGAGTCTGGCTTTTTTCACACGTTTCGACATATTAGGAAAAGGATAAACATGAAATGATGATTATTTGTGTGTCAGCTTGATTCACATAGGGTAAAATGAGTGTAACACGAATGAAAACGAAAGGTACGGGGATTGGCTGATGATAAAACCAGAAAAAGAAGTTGCCGGTATCAAATGGATTGAAACCGAAAAGCTTACTGCCGAAGAACGGGAGCATCTTCAGGAACAATATGCAATCGATGAAGACATTATGACTTATGTGACCGATAAAGATGAAAGTGCCAACTATGTTCATGATATTAACGAGGGGGATCAATTGTTTATATTCCTGGCACCTTATTCAATCGATCGAAAAAATTTGCGTTACATTACCAGACCGTTTGCAATGCTGTTGCATGAGGGCCGGCTGTTTACTTTTAACGAAAGCCGAATTCATGAGGTGACTGCTTCATTGCGGGATGCGATGGATAATCCGGAAGTTCATACGGTTGATGCTTTTATTTTGGAAACCTTATTCTCACTTGTGGACAGCTATATTCCAATTTCCAGGGAAGCTTCCAAAAAGCGGAATCGTTTGGACAAAATGCTTAATCGGAATACCAAAAATGCTGATTTAATTGCCTTGTCACATTTGCAACAGACGCTGACGTTCTTGTCCAGCGCAACACAAATTAATTTAAATTTGTTGAATCGATTACCGAGAACTTATTTTGGCAATAATGCTGATCAGGACAAGAAAGACCTGTTTGAAGATGTTCAGATTGAAGCCGAACAGGTTCAACGAATGATTGAAATTGAAACCCAGGTGGTTGATCGAATTGACCATACCTTTAATAACATTGCCAATAATAATTTGAATGACACAATGAAATTCTTGACAATTTGGTCATTAACGATGGCGGTACCAACGATTATTACAGGCTTTTACGGCATGAACGTTGCTTTACCGTTATCAAGAATGGAAGACGCGTGGGTACTGGTCATTCTGATCTCAGTGACGTTGATTGTGTGGCTGTTGATAATGTTGAGGGTGAGGCACAAAATGTAGCGTGTGCAAAGAGACGTTTAGTTCCCAGAATATAAGCAGGGAGCTGTCTCTTGGAGCACGTTTCGTGACCAAAAGCAAAAACGGTTCGCCGGAATTAATAGTGTTAATCAACTTCTATCATCTCCGTGTCAGTTAATCGATACTTAACTTTTACGCAATCTTTACGGGTAATTCACCAAACCAATCACTGAACGAATTACAATAATGGTGTTACATTAAAGGTTGTGAGACTGAAAAAGGGGTGTGATTAGAATGAAGAATAACAGTGCAGCATTTGCTACATCAACGTCATCATTTGAAGCTGGTGCAATCCCAATCTCCGAGTCCCAAGGCGTTCAAATTAAGACATTAGCACCAACAAAATCAGAGGCGGATCACGAAATTAAATTGGAAGGTGCATTCAACGTTCGTGATCTCGGTGGCTTCGTCACAAAAGATGGTCGGCGAATCAAAGACCATCTTTTACTACGTTCAGCGCGGTTAAACCATTTGACTAAAAATGATATTCAAGTACTTACTCATCAATATAATGTTGGCATCGACTTTGACCTGCGACGTCCTCAGGAAGTGGCGGAAGCACCTGATATGAAGATGCCGGGTGTCAAATACATCAATGATTCGGTGGATACGGACGAAAGTTTCCATTATCACATTAATGACCGTAATAATCGGAAACATTATCGTTCCTATATTTCCAATCAGCGTGCAAGAGAAGCCTACCATGATTTATTTATGACGCTTCTTAACGCCAATGATAAAGCGGTACTTTGGCATTGTGCTTCCGGTAAAGATCGAACCGGCCTGGGCGGTGCTTTGATTATGTACGTGCTTGGTGTTGATATGGCAACTATTTTTGATGATTATGATGCTTCCAATGATTTCTTGCGAGCACATAATATGAAACGTCTTGAAGCCTTGAAAACGGCCGGTGCCAGTCGGGATGAACTTGAATTGGCCCGTGTTGATGGTGGCGTTGATCGTTCTTATCTTCATGCTGCTTTTGATGAAGTTAAGAAGGAGTTTGGCTCCATTGATGCCTATTTGGTCAATGGATTGCGGATTTCTAAGCGTCAGCAACGAAAACTCAGAAAACAGTATTTGATTTAAATCGTTTAATAAAAATTAAGCCACTTGGGTAGAAGATGATTCCTTTATCCAAGTGGCTTTTATCGTGATAAGGGTTGTTATTTGTATACTGCCCGGGGTATGATAAAGATGGGAACACAAAGAAAGAAGGTCGATTTTAATGATGAGATCATGGGGTTGCGGTTCAGGCTGGTCTGGTTTTGGTCACATGGGCTGGATGGGTTCAGGTATGAGCTATCTAACAATTGCATTAATTGTGATTTTAGTAGTCGTGTTGTACATGGCCTTTCGTACCAATCGTCAGTCAAATCAGCAATCGTCCGCAATGGCAATATTGGATGAACAATATGCTTTGGGAAAAATTAGTGAAGATGAGTATTTGAAACGCAAGAAGAATTTGGGCAAATAGATGTTGATTGCGCCTGACAAAAGAAGCCCGAATCTACCTTTGAAATCAAAGGAGGTTCGGGCTTCTTTATTTTTATTTAAATAAATACTGAACAACAGGTTTACGATGTGTGTCATAAGAATATCTAATCAAAGCGGTCTTGCCATTTTTCTTGGTTCTTTTAAGGTACATTTTGTCATGACTAACGGTTAACGTGAATTTCCAATAGCCCTTCTTGTTTGGCTTATTGCTCATGATAAAACCGGTTGAAGATTTTGAATTCCGATCTGATTGCATATTAAACTTGATGCCATTCTGTGTCAAACGATATTTAGAGACGGTCAATGTAAATGAATAACCGGCGTCCGTTGTTGTGTAGGCGCCTTTCCAGGTCCCACGTAAAGTAGATGGAATTGGCTTTAACGCTGTGTCTTTTGCCAGAGCGGTCGAACCGGAAAATAAAGCAAATGAGAAGATTGCTGTTGTGATGATACCGGATTTAAGTAATGTCATCAAAAATCGCTTCCTTTTCTAACGTATTGATCATTGTGTTAGTTTGAGTATACATCAGTGGATTGATAAAGTGGCGTGTTTTTACAATTAGCATTCTTGATGGCGTTGGTTACTTAGAATCATGCTATCTGAATGTTAAGATTTCGATTTAATAACCTCTGTTAAGGTCTACCTGATTTACAGCGACTGTACCGTCAGCCAGGTATGATTGTAGATTTTTATAAAAAATTGAAAAGGCTGCTTCATTGTAAGTTGAAAAGCTACCGGAGATATGTGGTGTAATCAGGACGTTTGGCATATCCCAAAGTATCGATTCTTTGTCCAACGGTTCTTGATCAAAGACGTCAAGAACCGCACCGGATAATTGATGATTTTTTAACGCTGTCTTCAAAGCATCGGTATCAACACTTGGGCCCCGACCAACATTAATAAAGATAGGTTGATTGGTAAAGGCATTAAAAAGGCCTTGGTTAAAGTAACGAGACGTTTTTGATGTGAGTGGCATTGTATTAACAATGAATTTGGCTGACTGAATTTGTTTTGAGGAGATTTGAGTCGGCAGAATGTGATCAAATCCGGGAACTGTATGCCCAGAGGTATTTATACCGATGGTTTTCATTCCAAACAAATGACAATAGTAGGCAATTTTTGATCCGATTTTTCCGGTGCCATAAATGGCAATCGGGACGTTTTTAAGATTATAGACGTGCTGACGCAAAGAATCACTCAGCCATTTATGATCTTTTTGAGCATTAAGGCTCGAAAGAATGCCTCTGGAAAAAGCCAGTATATAACCAATAACAGATTCGGCAATCGGCTCTGCATGAATGCCGCTCGTATTTGCCAGCAGGATATGTTGGTCCTTTATCTTTGCCAGTGGCATGTAATCGACGCCGGCGGAAACGGATTGGATAAAGCCTATTTGGTTTGGCTGATTGATGACACGTTCACCAAATTGATTCCAACCATAAATAATGTTGACGTCCTTCCAATCGTTTATCGATTGATCATTTGATGTGTTATCGATGATTTCTAAATTCGACATCGCATTAAGTTGTTGACGCTCCTTCGAATTAATGGCAAAGCATAATCCTAGTTTCATGATTTGTACAATTCGTCCTAAAAGTCGTTGGCTGTTAATGTCCTAAACGATAGTCAGTATTAGAGAGCAGTTCCTATCAAATAACCCAAGAAAATATTAGCTATAGCAAACTGATCATTTGAGTGACCTCATCTATTATTTTAGTTCATTTACCAAAATTTAAGGAGAAAAAAAGATTAAGCTCTCACTAAAACGAGCCTAATCACATTGGCAATTGTTTTATAAATCCGATCAAATTGAAATTGGAAGTTTAGGACACCGTCATTAAATCGTGAACTAGCGGTTCATAGCTGCACCGCCGCGCTCAGCCAATTTGGAGATTTCATCACTATAAGCCAGATTAAAATCACCCGAGATAGTCAGCTTTGTCACACTAGCTGCAATACCAAAGTTAATCTGTTTTTGAGGATCGTATTGATTCAGGAAGCCATGCATGATGCCGGCCGCAAAAGCGTCGCCACCTCCAACACCCTCATAGACATCAACGGGGTATACAGGACTGTCATAAAAGTGATTATTTTGTAAAAGGATAGCTGACCATTGACTTTTTTCAACGGTATAAATGTTTCTCAGCACCGAACCAACCGTTTCCAAATTCGGGTAACGCTCAGTCATTGAGTCATAGCAGCTTCAAATTGTTTCTTTTGAGCAATGCCGTTTGTCATATCGCCATCAAAGGCTTTAATACCAAAGGAAGATTCAAAATCTTCATCGTGGGCAAATACGATTGAGACATAAGGCATCATCTTCTCGGAAAACGCTTGTGATTCTTCAGGGGACCATAATTTGCCGCGATAATTTGCATCATAGACAACTTTAATGTGATGTTGTTGACAATAGCTGGCAGCTTTCAAGACCGTTTTTTGAAGTTCGGTTGAAAGGGCAGGTGTGATACCGGAAACATAAAAGTAATCGGTATCCTTTAAAGTCGTCTTCCAGTCGTAATCATTGCTGGTTGACGTTGCGAATGAGCTGTGGGCACGGTCGTAGATCACGTTAGTCCCGCGAATACTGGTTCCTTTTTCGAAATAATACGTCCCGATTCGTTGACCGCCTCGAAGCACTTTGGTTGTATCAACGCCATAACCACGAAGGCGGTAAAGGGCTGCCTCACCGAGCATGTTTTGGGGGAGTTTTGTGATAAAGCTGCTTTGATCACCTAATAAAGAAAGTGAGACCGCAACGTTTGATTCCGCACCACCAAATGAAGCCTCAAAAGAAGTGGCTTGAATAATTCTTGTACAATCTGCAGGTTTGAATCGTAACATCAGTTCACCAAAAGAAGTTAATTTCATAATCAAGTCGTCTCCTAAATTCGAATGGTTGGTTCCGCTTACACCTAATTGTATATTAATATATTAGTTTGTCAACAACTGTTTAAAAAGCCTCTTTTGAATGAGCTTATCAAAAGAGGAGGATAGGTGGATGAGTTTAAAATCACCGCATATGGATTTCTAAAATTAATCGATAAAGTAGTCCGGGAATTCTGAAACAAGTGTCTTCTTTTCAGCAAGCATCAGATTCAGATGGTCAAAGGCACGTTGACCGCTTAATTGCTGGTTGTGACTTTTTGTCGCGTCAAGGATGCCTTGATGCTGCTCAATTAATTCTTCCCATGGCATTTCTGTTTTCTGAATTCGAAGAAAGCGATAACGGTCTAGTTGAAGTGTGAGTACCTTCAACCAATTCCAGACTTCATCTTTGCCGGTTGCCGTATAAAACTTTTTGTGAAAGTCATTATCCAAGTAGAAGAAATCAACACTGTTTCGGTTCTTGGCAGCCAGTTTTTGCTTTTCGATCACATTTTGAGCATCCAGTACATCGAAATCACTCATTTCTTGAGATGCTTCCTCCACGACGCTACGTTCCACACTTTGCCGGACAAAACGCGCATTTAAAGCACTTTTTAAACTGATCTTGGTGACATATGTACCGCTTTGGGGAACCGTGTCCATGAGGCCGTCGTTTTTAAGGCGTAAAATAGCTTCCCGGACGGGGGTTCGACTAATATTTAATTTGTCTACCAGGTTTTTATCCTGAACCCGTTCACCGGGAGTTAATTTAAGTTTTAAAATATCATCAAGGATTGTTTGATAAGCAATTTCGTTAAGGCTTTGCATTGGTTAATTCCTCATATCTTTATTTTATTAAAATCAGTATACTAGT
>Ga0214925_100800_pt1 | contig 10658 bp, 9 predicted proteins | sample Stichaenrichment_FD_168299 | JGI IMG/M metagenome (GOLD analysis project Ga0214925, IMG submission 168299) | Xylose enriched microbial communities from anaerobic bioreactor in Madison, Wisconsin, United States - 63SRT | ecosystem: Engineered > Bioreactor > Anaerobic > Unclassified | place: USA... | reverse complement strand
TCGACCTGGGCGGGGAGGACTGCGTCTGCCTGGGGAGCGACTTCGACGGGGCGTCCGTGCCGGACTGGCTCAAGGGCGTGGACAAGCTCGGGGCGTTCCGCGCCAAGATGGCGGAGCGGCTGGGCGAGTCCGTGACGGAGAAGGTCTTCTTCCAGAACGCGTACGCCTTCATGGTGAGGAACGAGACAGCCTGATTCGCGCTTGCAAACCGCCCGCCCGTGGCCGAACATCGACACTGCGGCATGCGGCCGCGGGGCGGCCGGCGCCCCGGTCCGCGCCGGACGGAGGTCAGGCAGTTGTTCGCAGGCGTGGTTCTTGACATACCGACCCGCGCGCTCGAGGGCGCGTTCGACTACGCGGTGCCTCCGGCGCTCGAGGCCACGTGCATGGTCGGGGCCACCGTGCTCGTGCCCTTCTCGCACAGGAGGGCCGTGGGATACGTCGTGCGCACTTCTGAGCGCGAGCCGGAGGGCGTGGATCCCCGCAAGCTCAAGCCCGTGGAGGAGGTGCTCGCGCCCAGCGCGTTCGACGAGGTGGCGGTGCGCGTGGCCGCGTGGATGGCGCGGGAGTACGCCTGCCCGCTCTGCGACGCGCTGCGGCCGTTCCTCGCGCCCGGCCAGAGCGTGCGCGTGACGCGCGACTCCGAGGGCGCGACGTGGCACCTCGCGGGCGAGAAGGTCGGCCCCGTGGACGAGCGCTGGGTCTCGCTCGCGGAGGGTGCCGCGGGCTTCACGCCCCGGGCCAACGCGACCCGCCAGCGCGAGGTGCTCGAGGCGCTCTCGTCGGGCCCGGTGCGCATGGCGGAGCTCTCCGCCACGATGCCGGGGAGCGCTTCCGCCGTGGCCGCGCTCGAGCGGCACGGAGCCGTGCGGGTTGAGCTGCGCCGGCGCGTGCGCGGCGCGGACGAGACGACCACGCTCTCCAGCGCGCGTGCCAAGCGGCCGGACAGGCTCACGGACGGTCAGGTGGAGGCCCTCGACGCGATCAGGGACGCGTGCGAGGCAGGCCGGGGCGACGTCGTGGTGGTGGACGGCGTCACGGGCTCCGGCAAGACGGAGGTCTACCTGGACGCGATCGAGCGCGTGCGCGCGCAGGGCCGGGGCGCCCTCGTGCTCGTGCCCGAGATCTCGCTCACCGCGCAGACCGTGGGCCGCTTCCGCTCGCGCTTTGGGGACGACGTGGCCATCCTGCACTCGCGCCTCTCCGCGGGCGAGCGCTTCGACCAGTGGGACCTCGTCCGTCGCGGCGAGGCGCACGTCGTGGTGGGCGCACGCTCGGCCCTGTTCGCGCCTCTGCGCGACGTGGGCCTCGTGATCATCGACGAGGAGCACGAGTGGACGTACAAGCAGGAGTCCGCCCCGCGCTACCACGCGCGCGAGGTGGCGGCGCGGCTCGCTGCGGAGCGCGGCTGTGCGCTGGTGCTGGGCTCGGCCACACCCTCGCTCGAGGCGCTCGAGCGCTGCCGCGAGGGCTCGTGGGGCGGCGTCAGGTGGACGCGCGTGCGCATGCCGGAGCGGCCGGGGTCGGCCCGGCTCCCGAGCGTGCGCGTGGTGGACATGACGCAGCAGTTCGCGGGCGGCAACCGCTCGATCTTCTCCGCCCCTTTGACGGAGGCCCTGCAGGACGTGGCCGAGAAGCGCCAGAAGGCGGTGCTCATGCTCAACCGCAGGGGCTTCGCCAACTTCCTCATGTGCCGCGAGTGCGGGGCCGTGCCCGAGTGCCCGCACTGCTCCACGGCGCTCACGTACCACGAGCGGACGCACTCCCTGGTGTGCCACACATGCGGGCGCAGCTGGCCGCAGCGGGCCTACCCGGACCCGTCCACGCGCTGCCCCAACTGCGGAAGCCGCTACCTGGCGGCCTTTGGCGTGGGCACGCAGCGCGTTGAGGACGAGCTGCGCATGCTGCTGCCGGAAGACGTGGAGGTCATCCGCATGGACGCGGACACCACGCGCGGCAAGGGCGACCACCAGCGGCTGCTCGAGCGCTTCGACGCGGCCGAGTGCGCCGTGCTCGTGGGCACGCAGATGATCGCCAAGGGGCTCGACTTCCCGGAGGTCACGCTCGTGGGCGTCGTGAACGCGGACACGACGCTCAAGCTGCCGGACTTCCGCGCGGCGGAGCGCACGTACGACCTGTTGGAGCAGGTGGCGGGCCGCGCCGGCAGGGGAGAGGAGCCTGGCCAGGTCATCGTGCAGACGTACTGGGCCACGCACCCCGCCGTCGTCGCGGTCGCGCGGCACGAGCGCTCGATCTTTGTGGACGCGGAGCTGGCGGAGCGGCGCGAGGGAGGCTACCCGCCCTTCTCGCGCCTGACCAACGTGATCTGCTGGGGACGCGACGCCCGCGCCGTGCGCGAGGTGCTCGACGCCGTGGCGGCCGAGCTCAGGCGCCGCCTGGCTGGTGCGGGGGACTGGGAGGTGCTCGGCCCCACGGACTGCCTCAAGGCCAAGGTGAAGGACCGCGTGCGCAGGCACCTGCTCGTCAAGTCGCCCGTCGCGTCCGAGCCGGGCCCGCTGCTCGACGCGTGCGTGCGTGCCGTGCGCGTGCCGCGCGGCGTCAACGTGGCCATCGACGTGGACGCCTACGACATGATGTGACGCGGCCCGCCGGCGCCCCCGCCCGTGGGGTATCGATAGAGGCCAGCGCTCACGGGAAACGCGGGCCTCACCTTGGGGTACGCTAAGCCTTGTTGACAACGTACGCCCCGCCGCGCGGGGCAAGAAGGAGACCATCATGAGTGCAATCGACGACATCGTCCTGTCCCCGGACGAGCGCCTCAAGACGGAGTGCGCCCCCATCAAGACCATCGACGCCGACGTGCGCAAGCTCGCCAAGCGCATGCTCAAGGACATGTACGCGGCGGACGGCTGCGGCCTGGCCGCGCCGCAGGTGGGCGAGCTCGTGCAGCTCGTCGTGATTGATGTGGACTACGCGGGCGAGGGCAGCAAGAAGAACCCCTACGTCCTCATCAACCCCAAGGTCGTGACGGCTGACGGCCCGGAGCGCTCCTACAGCGAGGGCTGCCTGTCCTTCCCGGGCATCACGGTGGACGTGACGCGCCCGAGCCACGTGGTGGTCCAGGCCCAGAACCTCGACGGCGACCTCATGCAGTACGAGGCGCGCGACAACCTGCTCGCCGTCTGCCTGCAGCACGAGATCGACCACCTGCACGGCGTCACGATGGTCGACCACCTCACGCCGGGCAAGCGCATCGCCGCGCTGCGCGAGTACGACGAAGCCCTGGCCGCGGGCGCCCGTCCGGGCGACACCTCGGCGGAGTAGCGCTTCTCGCCCGTAAGGGCTGCCCGGCGCGTCCGGGCGCTGTCGCACAAAGGGGAGGAGAAGAACATGCGCATCGTATTCATGGGCACCCCCGACTTCGCGGTGCCCTCGCTATCGGCCCTCACGGAGGCCCACGACGTGCGCCTGGTGCTGACCAGGCCGGACGCCGTGCGCGGCCGCGGCAGGCGGCTCGAGCCCTCGCCCGTCAAGGCGCGGGCAACGGAGCTCGGCATCGACGTGCTGGAGTGCCGCCGCATATCGGACGACGTGCTCGCGCGCATCCGCGCGGCGGAGCCCGACGTCATCTGCGTGGCGGCCTTCGGCTGCATCCTGCCCGACGCCGTGCTGACCGTGGCGCCCCTGGGCTGCGTCAACGTCCACGCCTCGACGCTGCCGCGCTGGCGCGGCGCCGCCCCCATCCAGCGGGCGGTCCTCACCGGCGACGAGCGCGCCGGCGTGTCGATCATGCGCGTCGTGCACGAGCTCGACGCGGGCGCCTACTGCCGCCAGGCCTCGGTCGAGGTGGGCGAGAAGAGCTGCTCCCAGGTCATGCGGGAGCTTGCCGAGCTGGGCGCGAGGGAGCTTGTGGCCGCCCTCGGCCAGATGGAGGACGGCACGGCCGTCTGGCACGAGCAGGACGAGGCGCTCGTCACGTACGCCCACAAGATCGACAAGGCCGAGATGCTGCTCGACCCCGCGGCGCCCGCGCTCGCCAACCGCCGCCGCATCCAGGCCTCGACCGACGCCGCGCCCGCGCGCATGCAGGTCGCAGGCAGGGGCGTCCGCGTCACGTGCGCCTGCATGGCGGCACCCGACGCCACCGTCCGCCCCGGTGAGCTCGCGGTGGGCAAGCACGAGGTGCTCCTGGGCTGCGCGGACGGCGCGGTCAGGCTCCAGCGCGTCAAGCCCGACGGCAAGCGCGAGATGGACGCAACCGCCTGGGCGGCGGGCCTCCACCAGAAGAGCCTGGGCTGGGAGCACGTCTAGCATGGCGAGGCTCTCTCCCGCACGGCGCGTCGCCCTCGAGCTCGCGGGCGAGTGCCGCCAGCGCCACGCCCGCGCGCGCGACCTCATGCGCACCTCGGCCGCCATGGACGGCCTCGCCCCGCGCGACCGCGCGCTCGCGACGCGCCTCGTGCTCGGGACGCAGCGCGCCCGCGGCCTGCTGGACGCCACGATCGAGTCGCACCTCACGCGCGGCCACCTGGAGCCGCGCCTGCGCGACGCGCTGCGCATCTCCACGTTCGAGGTGCTCTACCTGCAGACGCCCACGCGCGCGGCCGTGAGCCAGGGCGTGGAGCTCGCGGGTCTGGCCTCCAGGCGCGCCCGCGGCCTCGCAAACGCAGTGCTCAGGCGCATCGCGGCGGAGGACCTGCCCCGCATGGACGCCGCCCGTGCCCGCCTTCGCGACCAGGGCGAGAAGAACGCGGCCCCCTCGGCCGAGGACGTCGCCCTCGTGGCGGCCCTCCCGCAGTGGCTGGCCCGCGCCCTCGTGGAGTCGCTCGAGACCGGTGCCCGCGGCCTCGCGCTCGCGGCCATGGAGCCGCCCGTGCCCACGGTTGCGGCCAACCTCAACCTAGCCACGGCAGACGATGCCCGAGCCCTCCTGCAAGAGGCCGGGCTCGAGCCCACGCCGCTCCCGTGGCCCGGCTGCCTCGCGCTCGGCAGGCAGGCGGGCCTCGCCGCATCCGGGCTCGTGGAGTCGGCGCGGGTGCTGCCGGCGGACCCGGCGGCGCAGGTCGTCTCGTGGCTGGCGGCGCCTGCAGCGGACGTCGATTCCATGCTCGAGGTGGGGCAGGGCCGCGCCACCAAGACGCTCCTCATGGCGGGCGCCAACGCCGCGCTCGGCGGCCACGTGATCCTGACCTCGGTCGACTCGGTCGAGTTCAAAGCCAAGCTCGCCCGCGAGCGCACCCAAGGGGGCGGTCTGGCCAACCGCGCCCAGACCGTCGTGCTCGACGGCACGCTCCTGGGCTCGCCGGACGTGCCGGAGCCCCTCCGCCGCAGCTTCCCCCACGTGTTCGTGGACGCCCCCTGCTCGGGCACGGGCACGATGCGCCGCCACCCTGAGGTCGCCTGGGTCGCTCGAGTGCGCGTCCGTGCAGGGGCCCGAGGCCGCCCTGCCGTCGCTCCAGCTCAGGATGCTCGCGGCCGCGTCCACGCGCGTCGCCCCGGGCGGCACGCTTGCGTACTCCACGTGCTCCGACCTGCGGGCGGAGGACGAGGACGTCGTCCACGCGTTTCTCGCCAGCGATGCGGGACGCGGCTTCGCGCCAGTGCCCGTCACCCAGGCGCCCTGCGTGGCGTCTCTCCCGGATGGCGCCCGCGCCGTCCTGAGGGGCATGACGGACGCGGGGGGCTTCCTGCGCACGGAGGGCGCCTCCGCGCTCGGCCTCGACTGCGACGGCCACTTCATGGCGCTCATGCGTCGCGTAAGGTAGCGCAAGGCGATTCGCGTTGCATAAAGGAGGGGAGTCCCGATTGCTCGGAACTCCCCTTGTCTCGCCTATTCTCTTGCTGACCTGGTCAGACATCCTTGGAAGGCGTCCGCAAGCCTGGGCTACTACTTGGAATTCTTCTGGTCGGTGTTGTAGAACCCGGAGCCCTGGAACACGATGCCGGAGGGAACAAAGACCCGCTTTGCCTCGGACCCGCACTTGGGGCAGCTCACGTCGGGATGCTCGTTCATGGGGTGCTCGACCTCAAACTGGTTGCCGCACTCCGTGCACTTGTAATCGTATACAGCCATTTCAACCCTCCGGTAAAGCCATGTGCAAGATTTCTCGCTCGCGTTTTACACGGCGTTATGTACCCAACGTCGAATGAATCTAGCACTAAGTTCTGCGCTACGATGTCAGGTGACACGGAATCTGCTTTATACCATAAAACGGGGAGAAGAACATGGCGTTCAAGGCGGCGATCTTCGACTGTGACGGCACGCTGGTGGACTCGATGCCCATGTGGCACGACGAGACCGTCGGCCTGCTGCAGCGGCATGGCGTGACGGACCCGGAGGCCGTCTTCGTGGAGAGCGAGCATCTGCCGCTCAACGAGATGTGCGCGTACTTCCACGAGCGCTACATCCCCGGCGCCTCATCGCAGGAGCTCGTGGACGAGCTCAAGGCCCGCGTCCGCCGCGCCTACGCGCACGACGTGAGGATGCTGCCCGGATGCCGCGCGTTTCTCGACAGCCTGCGCGAGGCGGGCATCCCCATGGTCGTGGCGTCGTCCACCACGCGCCCCGAGCTCGAGGTGGCGCTCGACGCGCAGGGCATCCGCGGTTACTTCAGGGACGTGATCTCGACCGGCGGCAAGATCCGCAGCAAGAAGTACCCCGACGTGTGGTACGCGGCGCTCGACGTGCTGGGGAGCCGCCCCGAGGACACCTGGGTGTTTGAGGACGCGCCGTTTGGCACCACGAGCGCGCGCAAGGCCGGCCTCCACACGGTCTGCCTCTTCAGCCCGCATGGCGACCGCGACCTGGACGAGTGCGCCGCCGCCTGCGACATCCTCGTGCACGGCTACCCGGAGCTCTCGGTCGCGCGCCTGGACGACTACGCCGCTCCTGCCGCGGCGGGCGCCGGGGACGCCGCGCAGCCGGCGGGCGACACCCTCCGCGCGCTCGTGGTGGCCGGCTCCCCGCAGGTGAGCTCGCCCGAGCTCGTGGCCAGGCTCGCCTCGCATGCCGACTACGTGATCGCCGCGGACGGCGGCGCGGACGCCCTCATGCGCGCGGGCGCGCGGCCCGACGTCTTCTGCGGCGACGCGGACTCCGCCACGAGCGACGCCGTCGCGTGGGCCCGCTCCGTCGTGGGCCGCGACATCGCGTTCCCGGTGGAGAAGTACGCGACCGACCTGGCCCTGGCCATAGACTGTGCCAGGCACGAGGCCGCCCGCAGGGGCGCCCGCCTTCAGCTCACGGTCACGAGCGCCTCCGGCGGCAGGCCCGACCACGCGCTCGCGGTCATCGGCCAGCTGGCGGCCGCGGCGGACGCCTCGCCGCTGCTGGCGGAGGACGGCTTTAGCTGCCGCGTGCTCAGCCCGAAGGGCCTTGCCACCTGGAGGCTGGGCGGGGAGGACGTGGGCAGGCGCTTCTCGGCCATCGCGGTGGCGGAGGGGACCGTCGCGTCCGAGCGCGGGCTCAAGTGGGAGCTGGACCACCGAGCGCTGCCCCTCCTGGGCGACGAGGGCGTCTCGAACGTCGTCGCCGCGCCCGGCGCCAGCGTCACGTGCCACGCGGGCAGGCTCGCCTGCTTCCTCCTCAAGAGGTAGCCACAAGGGGCCACCGCGCCGCGTTTGCAAATCAGATGCCGGGGGAGAGGGACGAGGCGTTCCGCCCCCGGCTCACATATATATGCTCGTGCAACAAGGCCGCGACACAAAAAAGAGGCCCCTTGCGGGACCTCCTCGGCTTTGCTTGGTAAGCGCTTCTCGCCAGATGCTACGCCTGATAGGCGGAACGAGCGACGTTGCCCTTCTTGAGGCAGCGGGTGCAGACGTTCTTCTTGACGGGCTTGCCATCCTCGAAGACGGTGACGCGCTGGATGTTGGGCTTGAACTTGCGGATGACGGTGCGGTGGGAGTGGCTAACAGAGCGACCAGCAACAGCGTGCTTACCGCAGATATCACATACCTTCGACATTATTACGACCTCCAACGAGCGGCGCTTAGCGCCAGTAATCTCTCAAGTGCCGTGTAAATATAGCACAGCGCACGCCACATGCAAGTCGAGACCACGCCCTCTTGTGGTGGTTTTGTAGCGAAGACCATAGGCATTGTGCCCCCGCGGTGTTGGACATTCTCCCGTTTGGCGCGAATGTCCCACCAAACGCGCACGTGCCGGGATTCGCGCGGTTCGAAAAACGCCGCCCTGCGCTATTATGTTTTGGAATCATGCCCAGCCGAGCCTGGGCCGTGGTCGAGAGGAGACTTACATGGCAAACGTCGTTCCTGGAACCCTCAAGGTGTCGAACGACTGCATCGCGGACCTTGCCGGCTACGCGGCGCTCGAGTGCTACGGCGTCGTGGGCATGGCCGTGACGGACCAGCAGGAGGGCGTGGCCCGTCTGCTGCCCACGTACCGGCTGCGCAAGGGAATCGACGTCTCTAGCGAGGGTGGCAAGGTCATCATCGACCTGCACGTCATCGTCGAGCAGGGCATCAACATGAGCTCTGTCTCGGACAACCTCGTGAGCTCCGTCAAGTTCATTCTGAGGAAGATCGCCGAGCTCGACGACGTCGAGGTACGCGTACACATCGAGGGAATGCGCACGCGCGCCTAGCGCCCGCGCCATGGCACCCAACAGGAATTCGAGGTTATCCAGAATATGATTGCCAACGCTGTCCGAACCTGCTTCCCCATCGCGGCGAAGGTCGTCGCCGACAAGGCGGACGAGATCAACAAGCTCAACGTCTTCCCGGTTCCCGACGGGGACACTGGCACGAACATGTCCCTCACCCTCGGCACCGTCGTGGGCGAGATCGAGTCGCTCCCGAGCGATGCCTCCATGTCCGACATCGCGAAGGCGATCACGCACGGCTCCCTCATGGGCGCCCGCGGCAACTCCGGCGTCATCACGAGCCAGATCCTGCGTGGCGTCGCGGAGGGCCTCGCTGCGGCAAAGGGCCCCGACGCCACGACCGCTGACATCGCCGCCGCACTCAGGAACGGCGTGAAGGTCGCGTTCAAGGCGGTCCGCAAGCCCGTCGAGGGCACCATCCTCACGGTGCTGAAGGACGTCTCCGCCAGGGCCGACCAGATGGAGAAGGCCAAGGCGACCCCGCAGGAGACCCTGGACGCCATCGTGGTCGAGGCGTATGAGTCCGTGGCCCGCACGCCCGATCTTCTCCCCGTGCTCAAGGAGAACGGCGTGGTCGACTCCGGCGCATACGGCCTGGCAACGTTCATCGAGGCGTTCGTGAACGCCTTCGAGGGCAAGGCCGGCGAGGTCTCCGACTTCAAGACCACCGTCGACTCCACCGACGCCAAGAAGCAGGTCGCAAACGTCGTCGACATCGAGATCAACGACGACTGGGAGGGCTCGAAGTATCGCTACTGCACCGAGTTCCTGTTCCACGCGGACAGCCCCGACTTCGACGAGGACGCCAACCTCAAGTACCTTGCGTCCATGGGCGACTGCGAGCTGCTCGTGGGCTCTAACCCCGACTACAAGATCCACGTTCACACCAACCGCCCGGACCGCGTCCTGCGCCACATGCTGCACCGCGGCCAGATCTACAACGTCTTCGTGCACAACATGGACCTCGAGGCGCAGGAGCGCACCGAGTCCATCCGCGAGGACAAGCAGGCGGAGAAGCCCAAGCCCAAGGAGCCGCAGAAGAACCTCGGCTTCGTGGCCGTTGCGGCCGGCAGCGGCCAGGCGGACATCCTGAAGTCGCTCGGCGTCGACGTGATCGTCTCCGGCGGGCAGACCATGAACCCGTCCACGGCAGACATCCTGGGCGCCATCGAGGAGTGCAACGCCAAGAACGTGATCGTGCTCCCCAACAACGGAAACATCCGCATGGCCTCCGAGGCGGCCGTCTCCGCCGTCGAGGGCATCAAGGCGGCGGTCGTCCCGACCAAGAGCGTGCTGCAGGCGTTTGCCGCCATGTTCGTGGCCGACCCGGACGGCAGCCTCGAGGACAACGTGGCGGACATGACCGAGGCCATCGGCGAGGTGCGCGACGGCGAGGTCACGACGGCCGTGCGCGACTCCAGCGCGGCCGACGGCACGCCCATCCACAGCGGCGACGTCATGGGCATCGAGGGCGGCGCGATCGTGGTCGTGGGCAACGACGTCGAGAAGGTCACCGTCGAGCTCATCAACAAGATGCAGGACGAGGAGGAGGGCGACACCCTCACGATCCTCGCGGGCTCCGACCTTTCCGACGAGGCGTTCCAGCACCTGCTGGACGAGGTCGAGAAGGCCCAGCCCGACCTCGAGGTCGACTCCCACCGTGGCGAGCAGCCGCTCTATCCGGTCGTGTTCTCCATCGAGTAGAGAAGAGCTGGCATAGGTGGTGGGCAGCGTCCCGACAACCGCAGAGGTGGGCGAGAGGCTCTCGAGGACCTGCTCGCTCACGGATGACGTCTCGCACCTGAGGTACGTTTCGGGTGCGAGACGCACTGCGTTGGAGCGTCTGGGCATCGTGCGCGTGCGCGACCTGTTCCTGCACGTGCCGAGCCGCTACCTCGACTTCACGAACGTGACGGACATCGCCCACGCCGACGTGGGCCAGGTGGCGACCATCGTGGCGACGGTGGACAAGGTGGCGCTCAAGCGCCCGCGGCCCCACATGCAGATCGTGGAGGTCTACCTGCTGGACCAGACGGGCGTGATCGAGGCGACGTTCTTCCGCCAGCCGTGGAT
>Ga0214925_100791_pt1 | contig 10773 bp, 11 predicted proteins | sample Stichaenrichment_FD_168299 | JGI IMG/M metagenome (GOLD analysis project Ga0214925, IMG submission 168299) | Xylose enriched microbial communities from anaerobic bioreactor in Madison, Wisconsin, United States - 63SRT | ecosystem: Engineered > Bioreactor > Anaerobic > Unclassified | place: USA... | reverse complement strand
TATCACCTTGCCAAAGCGCACAAGGTCATTGTCCGGGCGGTCAATCTTCATAAGACGCAAAAAGACAAGAAGCAAGGCGAGCACAAAGGCAATAGCCGTACCAAAGATCGCAAGCTCGACCGTTGTCATTATGCCAGTCGCAAAAAGAGTTCTCCCTTCGTAGAGCATATAGATCGCTGCGGAAAGGGAGTCGTCAGGCATAGACTCGGCTGCAATGGCATGAGAGGTTACGGCGAAAAAGCCCATAACAGCTCTATCAACAAAGAGAATGAGTGTAACCGCCCAAACAAGATAGGAAAAACGCCGCTCGCCCTTTTTAAGTCGAGGCTTTGCGAAAGGTGAGACTTCTGAATACGTGCTCCAATGACTTAGCTTGGTGAGGAGTGCTACTCCTGAAAAAATGAGCCAGGCCACCAACAAGTAATACATCACAAGCTCAAGAAAGAAAAACGGAGCCATAAAACTCAGGGAGGAGCGCGGTCGACTAGAAAACCACATGCCTGCCAAGGCCACAGTGCTTGTGCCCAAAAAAACGTAGCGATGATCTGCGAAAATAAAACGAGCTAAAGCAGGTCTCTGTTTTTGACATCGTCTTTTCAAACGCGGCTTGCCTAGCGCAGGGGATGGAGGGTCTGACGATGATTGCTGCTGTTGATCCATGATGGCGAGGTCTCCTTTTACATTGCCTGCAAGACAAACAAAGCGCTACGCGCCAAAAGTGACACGTGCGCCTTGCTTTACTTACCCACTAGACCTGAGCTTATAAGACGACATAAGGCTTATTGAGGCTGACGGTCCATGCACGCATCCCATATCGTTGTGCGTTCTTCATCAGACACAGCGTCGATGGCCTTGTTAATCTCATCAAGTATGTCATCTTGTCCCTTGGCAATGCCAACGTTTGCATCGTTTTTTGCCTCATCGCCGGTAAAACCATCTGTGATCGGGCAAACCACGAGATCAGGATAGCTCTCAAGCAACTTAGGGGCACTGTATGTGGAATAGGTTATAGCGTCCGCCTCGCCGCTTTCAAGCGCTGAGACGACATCTGGCACGTATTCACGTGGCGTCAAGTGGTTTACATCTGGAATCTGGTCAATCACATCATCATAAAAGGTCGACTGCTGGCCCATGACTGCCGCACCCGCCAGATCATCGAGCGAGGTTGCCGACGCATATTTTGAGTCGGACTTCGTAACGACGGATATCGTGTCCTCAATATAGGGGTCTGAGAAGTCGATCGACTTGCGACGCTCATCAGTTGCCGTCATACCAGCACAGATAATGTCAATCTGACCATTTTTGCAAGCATCGACAAGACCGTCAAAGCTCATTTTGACTGCGACAGGGCTCACAGAGAGCGCCTCTCCGATCTTCTTGGCAAATTGGATGTCATAGCCATCCGCATAGGCCCCATCGACGTTCTCAATGGGAATAGTATAGTCGCTCTCTTCAGACACCTGCCAATTGTACGGAGCATATGCCGCTTCCATGCCAACACGCATGGTGCCGTCGGCTGCAAAGCTTGATGAGCTAGAAGAAGAGCTCCCCGTGTTTGTGGAGCTGCTGCCAGAAGAAGTGCCCTCGGCTGCGGGTCCGCAGGCAGTTAAAAACGTCATGCCGCCAAGCGTCAGCGCCGCAAGGCCAGAGACCTTGAAGAAACTACGCCTAGAGGTTTTCAGCCCGTCGACGGCTTTTGTTGTGGCTTCATTGCCTATTTGTTGCTTACCGATCAGACGCTCGTCTTTCATGGCTGAACCTCCATTAATTGTGGCTCCTGTCCCCTTTCGCACACGCAGCCGGGAAAACCCCACATTCTCCCCCCTTGCAACCAAATGCGTGAAAGCCCCGCGTACTGCCGAAAAAGTATAGTTTCTTATGCAGATCACCTCAAGTGGTCATATTGTCAAAAACCCCAAGGCAATAATGCATACGTTTTGTCAGCGGGAAGGATGAACAGCATGCAATACATCCAATTGAACGCAGCAGCTGCCCCCATCAGAGGCTAGCGACGTGCTTTGAGCATCGCAAACGTCTTCGCATCACGGTGCATCACATGCGCAATAAAAGCCCCTTCAGCCATCGCAAGACCAACATTTTTGGTGCGGATCGGCAAAAGCATCATCGACATCATGAAGGAGTGAGGGCGCGCTATCTGCACTGCAAGCTGCGCGCGATCACTCGAGATCATTTTTTCTATAAGATCTCGACGCTCAGCGTCAGGCAGATCACAAGCTGGGTCGCAGGCATTCTCAATGCAGCCAATCAGGCGCTCAATATAGCGGCGTTGCACCATCTCCATGCTCGCCGGGTCCCCTTCAAGGCCCCAATGTTGATACAGATCCAACATCCAGCTATGCTCTTCCTCACGCTTTTCATACATACCGGGCCGCCAACGCGTGGTCTCGGACTCACTCCTTTGGCGGATGAAGTGATAATAGGGATGCGAAAGCACGCCCACTTTCTTGACATCACGGATATAGTCAAGAACAAAGGGGAAATCATCCCAAAAGGTAGGACGGAAGCGAATACCCAAATCCTCAATGCGCTGCCGTAAAAACAGCTTGTTCCATGGCGGATAGAGCTGGTTGGCGTCAAAAAGCTTCCATGCCGCGGCGCGAAATTCAGCCTGCGTGTTGAAAATCTGATCTGGGCAGCTCTTGACTTCAGAGAGATGCTGCTCCTCTCCGTCGTAGTACGTGTCAATATAAAAGCCCGAGATCGCAAGCTCTAGATGCTGCTTCTCTAAAAGCTCTACGAGATCTGCGAGCATGTGGGGCTCTATCCAGTCATCAGCATCCATAAACATGACATAGGTTCCACAAGCCAAATCCAACGCACGGTTGCGTGCAATAGGGGCACCCGCATTATCTTGATGAATCACGTTGATACGAATGTCACGCGAGGCCATCCGCTCAAGGATGTCTCCCGTTCGATCCGTCGATCCGTCGTCAATGGCAAGCAGCTCAAAGTCCTCAAGCGTCTGTCGCTGCAAGCTTTCAACGGCACGGCCAACATACGCATCAACGTTATAGGCGGGCATAATGACCGAAACCCGTGGTTTATCGAGGGACATACTGGACATGCGCTCTCCGAGCTCCATCCGACTCATTCCAAAGCAGCATAGCTTGATTATCGTCCGAGCAGTCTATAACATACTCGGTTCATCGCAGCTCTCACGGATAATCCAAAGGACCTCAACAGATATGACATTTCACGCTGCCGTCTTAGGAAATCGCTATAGCAGGATAGCCGTCAAATCATGAGGACGCAACTAGAGCACCAATGGCAACACCAAGCTGTGTTTGATCAAGCGCTTTTACAGGCGTTCCATCTCCAAGGGTGCCATCACTTACTGGAGCGTCAACTTTTGTGAAGTTGGATACCCCGATTGACTGTACAAGCTCTGCGAGATCCATCAATGTTCCGACGTCCATGTCTGTTTTTATCGAATTAAAAATGCCTGACGCAGAGCTGACGATGGATTGAACGCCTGACCCTTTAAGCTCCCCCACCTCATCCCATACATCACTGGTTGCGACAACCACATGAGACACCGTGATATTGCCTGCTGCTGCCAAAGGCGCGACACAAGCAGCTGCCCCCGAAGAGGCAAAAAGAGCAGAAAGCGTTGTTTCCCCACCTGAATTTGAGACTTTGCTGTCGAGTGGCAGGCTGACAAGAATTCCTTTGCTCGTTGTAGCATCCAATGACAAAAGCTGCGCGGACAGCAGTGTAGGGCTATCGGAATAGATATCATCAACCGTCAGAAGTAGCACATTGGTAAAAACATCACTCGAACTGGTATAGCCTTCAATGGGGGCACTTAGCGTCGATTGAGCGGCTAGGGAGCTTGAGAGGTCAGAATCCCCAAGGTTAGAGTCGCGCATGGCAAGAGCCCAGCAAAGACGCACAATGAGCACCAGCACTATTGCAATTATGACAAGGGCAATGATAGCCCACCGGGTACGGTGCGCAGAATCGTGGGGCATATCGCTACGCTCGAAGCGTTCCCGTTTTCTTGCCATTCTGATCCGCCATCCCTCATTGCCGCCTTATGCCTACAAACGAACGCGACGGTTCTAGATAACAAGTATATAAGAAGTCATATAAGAAGCGCTCTGGGCCAAAGCTGCCGAACGTGCAGGCGGTCATACACTTTTTTCGCCACCCGCTTGCTCTTTAAGAATCAAGCGTCACCTCATTCCCATGGCGATAGGGTCCCTGAAGCGTAGTCGACCCCATCAAAAGTAAGGCCCTGAGACGGAGCGGTAGGACCAGCCGCTGTACGGTTATGTGCTGCAAGGGCGTCACCAAGCCAGGCAGGACTGCGATGGCCTCGGCCAACCTCGACCAAGCTGCCTACAATTATGCGCACCATGTTGTGCAAGAAGGCATTACCGCACACGTCAATCCCCACAAGGTCCTCTCCTGCCTCCCTAAGTGGGAAAATCCTGATTCCCGCGATGAGACGCGAAGTGGAGCGGCCTTCCGCTCGGGCCATTGAGGCCGAGGCGGCTTTGCAGAAGCTGCAAAAGTCATGCTCTCCGACCAGCAAGGAGGCGGCCTCGTTCATCGCGCCTATGTCAAGAGCAGGAACGGTCTTAAGCCACCAAGCATGATCCCATGCCATAATTGGGCGCTCGTATCCACAACAGATACGGTATCTATAGCGCCGTACCAGCGCATCACTGCGAGCGGAAAACCCTGCTCTGGCCTTATAAAGTGCTTTGATGGAGATATCGTCTGGCGTAAGGGCCACAAGCGACGAAGTAAGGCGCCGCCCTGGCAGGGCTAGCTCAGGATCAGTGACCGGCACACTTACATATTGGGCAACGGCATGAACACCGGCATCCGTGCGACCTGCGCAGGTGATGTCAACGGAGCGTCTCAAACAGGTTTCAAACGCAATCCTCAGATCTCTGGCCACGGTACGCTGACCTGGTTGCTCTGCAAAGCCAGAGAAGCCTGCACCCCTGTATCCGATGCGCGCCACAAGTGTCCCCGCTATACTCACCGTCCCTCCACTCCTCTCCTTTTCTGCCTATCTCCTGCCTCACAGCACGGCACATACAATACAAGATGCAACTGATGCAGCAACCAGCAAATGGTCACGCCAGCCAGAGTTAAATCCCATGTCAGTCATAAGCGTGCCGGTATATCCACGGACCTGCATCGAATGGGCAACGTCGTCAGCACGAGAGAAGAGCTCAACAAAAAGTGGGATGAGCACCGCCTTCCAATGCGACAGGCGCTCCATGATGCTTCCCTCGTTAAAGCAGACGCCGCGAGCTTGCTGCGCGGCATGGATTCGCTTGAAGGCATCGACATTTTCTGGTATGAAACGCAAGACAAGCGAAAGCATCATTGATATGTCCGTAACGGGCACGCCAATGTGCGCCAAAGGCCCCAGTGCACGCGCGGCGGCATGCGCGAGATCAGGGGGATGTGTAGTCGCGCAGACAACCGCAACGTATCCGACAACAAGCGAGATGCGAGCTACGGCAAACGTCCCTCGCGCAACACCCCCAAATGTAAGCCCGACTGTCCCAAAAAATCTCAGGTCATAGCTACCATCGACGACAAGGGCATTCGCAAGCAGGGAGAAAATAAGTATGACTGACGCTGGGCGCAAAAAAGAGATGATGCTGCGCCAGCCTATATGCGCTTGCTTGCTTGCAAGCATCAAAATAAATAATAGGAATGCGATGCCCCCTATATCCCGTACAACAAACGTTGCGATCGTCAACACGGCAAGGGAAATAATTTTTGCCAAAGGATCCCTCTGGTGCAGCCAGCCACTTCTTGACACGTAGCTCCCAAAAAGCGGAGCTTGAGGAGAGTGGCAGGCAGTAGTCTCTTTTCCGACCGGGCCGAGCTCCATGACCTCATCAGCGACCGAGCTCCATTCTTCAACATCATGGGTAATCACGACGACAGCCGCACCTGAAGTCGCGAGCTCACATGCCACTTGCCTTACAAACGCACAACCAGTGGCGTCTAAACCTGCGGTGGGCTCGTCAAAGATGTATGCGGAAGGCTCAAGCGAAATAACGCTCGCAAGCGCTATGCGGCGCTTCTGCCCGCCTGAGAGCTCGAAAGGCGAGCGTTCCAACATCCCTTCAGAAAGGCCGACGACCTCAAGCGCCTTATGCACGCGGCTGGAAACTTCTTCATCACCCAAGCCTTCATTACGCGGACCAAAAGCGATTTCCTCTCCTACGGTATTGCAAAACAACTGATCTTCTGGCCGTTGGAACGACAATCCGACATCCCCTGGTCGCACGGCCTTGCCATTAAGCGTTACCTCACCCTTACTAGCGACTTGCACGCCTGCCGCAATGCGAGCAAGTGTCGACTTACCGGCGCCGGAGGGCCCAACGACAAGCGTCAACTGACCGAACGGAAAGAAAAATGATCTGTTGTCGAAAACGATACAGGATGCGTATCCCGCAGTGACATGCTCTAGGCGAAGTCCCTGTGTCCTTGCTTGCGCTTTCACTGCGCCAATTTTCTGCCGCCCTGGCGCCACGAGGCGGCTAGCATGAGGCTCAACGGACGGATCGTTCTCTTGCGCATCAAAAGGGGCATCGAGGCGAACGACCTTATCAGCACCATCAAGATCAGAGCTACGATGCGTTATCTCAAGCACGCCTACGCCCCTTGCCAACAGGGTTTGTATCACTGAGCGCAGCCCCTTGCGAGACTCAACGTCAAGCTGTGAAGTCACCTCGTCAAGCACCAAATAGCGACAATCCATGGCAAGCACGCTTGCGAGGGCAAGTCGCTGCTGCTCTCCACCAGAAAGTTCGTATATATTCCTTTCTTCAAAGCCTCCGAGCCCACAATCCTTGAGAGCAAGTTTCACACGACGTTCGATTTCTCTTGGAGGAAGCCCGAGGCAACGGGGTCCGAACGTAACTTCATCGGCCACATTTGAAGAAACGAACAAGGACAGGGGGTCTTGGCTGACAAACCCCACAAGGCAAGCGATATCAGCGTGCGAGGCCTCAGCGATATCATAGCCGTCTATAATGACAGATCCGCTGCACGGCCTCAGATCGCCGCATGCTATACGGGCAAGGGTCGATTTGCCAGACCCATTGCTCCCCACAAGGGCAACGCGCTGCCCTGGCTTAAGTGAGAGGCAGACATCCGTCAGTACGCTTACACCTTGCTCGTATGCAAAGCTCACGTGAGAAACGGATAGCATGTTCCTCGTTCCCTCCCCTTCGGCTGTCTCATCCGACGAAGTAGAAAACCTTGATCTGCAACGAAAAAAGCCCGGACACGTGTCCGGGCTTCGCACACCGCAAGCATAGAAAAGACCTACTCTGCCTTATCAGCGCTCTCGGCCGTGGGAGCAGGAGACTCTTTTTCGGTTGCCTCTTCAGAGTCTGCTGATTTATCGGTTGTCTGAGGCGCAGCAGCCTTGTCCTGCTGCGTTGAAGTGTCAGAAGCCTCAGCATCAGAAACCTTCGTGACTTTAGATGCGACCTTCTTTGCCTTGGGAGACTCTGTAACAAGCTCAATGATAACGACTTCTGCACCGTCGCCCTTACGAGGACCAAGCTTCAGAATTCGCGTATAGCCACCATTGCGCCCTTCCCACTGGCCTTGAGCCGCGCGATCAAATACCTCGCGCACAACATCCCTGTCGCCAACTTTGGCAATTGCCAGACGACGAGAATATACGTCGCCCTTTTTAGCCCATGTTATAACCTTGTCAACATCAGGACGAATGGCCTTTGCGCGTTGATCGATAGTCTTGATGCGATCATTTGCAAACAGGGCACAGACAAGGCTCTTCTTCATCGCCTTGGTATGGGCGGCATCTGTGCCGAGCTTCATGCCCCTTTTCTTATTGTGCCTCATGGTCTAACTACTCCTCTATGATAATTTGCTGCGTTAGGCCTTGAGACCAAGACCCATGTCTTCGAGTTTGTCTTTGACTTCCTCGATGGACTTGACGCCGAAATTGCGAATGTTAAGCAAATCGTTTTCTGAAAACTCCACAAGCTGACGGACAGTGTGGATGCCGGCACGCTTCAAGCAGTTATATGAGCGCACAGACAGCTGCAAGCTCTCTATCGCCTTATCAAGATCTGTGTTATCTTCCTCTTCAACGTTTTGAGCGAAGATAGAGTCGTCTTCTGCAGGCTCTTTCTCATCAGCGAGTGTCATGAATGCATTCATATGCTGGTCAATGATGTTGGCCGCCTCAACGACCGCGTCTCGTGGAGAAATGGAGCCGTCGGTCTCTATTTCCAGAATAAGGCGATCGTAGTCGGTATGCTGGCCCACACGGCACGGCTCGACCACCTTTGCGCAGCGGCGCACAGGTGAATAGAGCGAATCAACGTGGACAATGCCGATGGGGTCATCGTCACGCTCGTTGTCATCACCCGACACATAGCCACGACCACGCGCAACACGCATCAGCATGGTCAGGTGAGCGCCCTCCTCCAATGTGCATACCGTATGGTTTTTATTCACAAGCTCAAACTCAGCCGGTACGTCGAAGTCCCCCCCCGTAACTGTACAGGGGCCATCGATATTGATCGACGCGGTCGCCTCGTCTGCGGTGCCCACAGGGCGAAAGACGAGACCCTTAACATTTAAAACTATGTCTGTCACGTCTTCATACACGCCGGGAACCGTTGTGAACTCGTGCTGAACACCATCAATTTTGATGGCCTCCACTGCTGCCCCCTCAAGAGAGGAAAGCAGCACGCGACGCAACGAGTTCCCTAACGTATCGCCGTAGCCTCGCTCCAACGGCTCTGCACTGACACGAGCGACATAATCGCTGATTTCTTCCACCGACACCTGAGGTCGGATGAATTCGGACATGTGTTCCTCCTGGCGTTTCCAGATTAACGGGAGTACAGGTTGACGATCAACTGGGGGTCAATCGTTTCATCAGTGACGATGTCAATCTGGTCACGAGTTGGAAGCTGGAGGACCGTGCCTGAAAGCTTCTCGATATCAACTTCCAACCAAGCGGGTACGGTCATGTGCTCAGAGGCAATGACTGCCTCTTTGATCGGAAGAAGATCCTTGTACTTCGGAGCCACTGCGACCACATCGCCTGTCTTGACACGATATGACGGGATGTCAACGCGTTTCCCATTTACCATAATGTGACCATGGCGAACTGTCTGACGCGCCTCACGACGTGTGCGTGCGAAGCCAAGACGAAAAACGACATTGTCCAAACGGCTCTCAAGAATAGCCATAAGGTTGTCACCAGTAATGCCCTCGATACGCAAAGCACGGTCGTAATAACCACGGAACTGCTGTTCTAGCACACCATAAATGAACTTTGCCTTTTGCTTCTCACGGAGCTGCTGACCGTATTCAGATTGCTGACGACGGCGTTGCTTTGGTTCGCGATGAGATTTCTTGTTGTACCCCATGACTGCGGGGTCGATCTCTAGAGCTCTGCACCTTTTGAGGACAGGGGTCTTGTCAACTGCCATTGTTTGCTGTCCTTCCTAGCTATACGCGACGACGCTTGCACGGGCGGCAACCGTTGTGCGGAATGGGGGTCTTATCCTGAATGCCTGAGACTTCAAGCCCTGCAGCTTGGAGTGAACGGATAGCGGTCTCACGACCAGAGCCCGGACCCTTCACAAACACCGAAACCTTGCGAAGGCCATGCTCCATTGCGGCTTTTGCACATGCCTCAGCAGCCACTTGAGCAGCAAAAGGCGTAGACTTGCGAGAGCCTTTGAATCCGACGGTTCCCCCGGACTGCCAAGCAATGACATTTCCTTGGGCATCTGAGATAGAAATGATAGTGTTATTGAACGTGGACTTAATGTGCACCTGTCCTACAGCGATATTTTTACGATCCGCGCGACGTACCCGCGTGGTATGTGCAGTCTTCTTCTGCGGCATCTGCTAGCTCCTCTTCCTTCCGCCAACCTGGCGACGTGGGCCTTTGCGTGTGCGTGCGTTCGTGTGCGTACGCTGCCCATGAACCGGCAGACCCTTGCGATGGCGGAGGCCACGGTAGCATCCGATCTCCATCAGACGAGAGACATTTTGACGACGTTCGCGGCGCAAGTCTCCTTCGGTAGTGAAATTTGCGTCAATATAGTCACGAATCTTTGTCACTTCGTCTTCGGTAAGATCTTTAACGCGAGTATCAGGATTCACTCCAGTTGATGCGCAAATTCTGCTTGCGCTGGTCTGGCCAATACCATACAGATATGTAAGACCGACTTCAACGCGCTTTTCGCGCGGGAGGTCGACGCCATTGATACGTGCCAACTTCTTGCCTCCTTAACCCTGACGCTGCTTATGGCGTGGGTTTTCGCAGATGACATACACTTTTCCATGGCGACGGACAATCTTACATTTGTCGCACATTTTTTTAACCGAAGGACGTACCTTCATGTGAATTCCTCCCGGTAGTACCTACACGAACTATATAATCGCCCAGCCGCTGGCGTGAATTCCTCAGCTGAGAACACATAGGGCATAACTCCGCGCGATAAGACGGCTAGCCGCCCTACTTGTAGCGGTAAGTAATGCGCCCTTTTGTGAGATCGTAAGGCGATATCTCAACAACCACCTTATCGCCCGGCAAGATACGAATATAGTTCATTCGTATCTTTCCAGAGATTGTGCAGAGAATGGTCTTACCGTTCTCAAGCTCTACGTTAAACATTGCATTGGGCAATGGTTCGACAACCTTGCCCTCCAGCTCGATGGCACTCTGCTTGCTCACCCTACCTACCTTCTACTCGCACAATCACACACAGC
>Ga0214925_100790_pt1 | contig 10788 bp, 8 predicted proteins | sample Stichaenrichment_FD_168299 | JGI IMG/M metagenome (GOLD analysis project Ga0214925, IMG submission 168299) | Xylose enriched microbial communities from anaerobic bioreactor in Madison, Wisconsin, United States - 63SRT | ecosystem: Engineered > Bioreactor > Anaerobic > Unclassified | place: USA... | reverse complement strand
TTTGTAAGTCTTCATCGGTTACTTGACCAAAATGATTGAAATCGAAACGTAAATACCCAGGTTCAACTAAAGAACCAGCTTGCTGGGTATGGCCACCTAATACATTTCTTAATGACTGATCCAGTAAATGGGTTGCTGTGTGATTTTTTTCAACTCGACTATGGAATAACTTATCAACCACTAAATGATACCGTTGTCCCTTTACAAGCGACTCTTGAGTTTTGATCGTATGAATATTTTGACCATTAGGTGCATGTTGAACGTCAATCACGTCTGCGACCTTATCACCGTTTTCATCTAAAATAACGCCGCGATCAGCAACCTGACCGCCCATTTCAGCATAAAACGGTGTCTTGTCGAAAATGACTTCAATTGTATCCGCTTTTGATTCAGAAACCAATTTTTCATTTTCAACGATATCGATTAATTTGGCATCTTTAACATCAAGTGTGTCATAACCGACATACTCACTGTCGTCTTTCACCTTAACTAATAGATCTCGCTGAACACCCATTGATTTGGCACCGCTGCGTGCATTACGTGCGCGTTCCTTTTGCTTGTGCATCTCAACTTCAAACCCTTGTTTGTCGACACCTAAGCCAACTTCGGAAGCTTCCTCCTTGGTTAATTCATATGGAAATCCATAAGTGTCATAAAGTTTGAAAGCTGTTGGGCCATCAATTTCATTTTTAGATTCAGCCTTGGTATCGGCAATGACGTCATGAAGTAATTTCAATCCATCTGCTAAGGTTTCGTTAAATCGGTCTTCTTCTGATCTAATAACCTTTTCAATGTAGTCACGTTGCTCAAGAACTTCAGGATAGTATGACTTCAGAGTTTCACCAACAACTGGTGCCAATTTGTAAAGAAAAGAGGCGTTAATTCCCAGACGTTGTCCATTCACAATTGCACGTCGAATCAAACGACGGATAACATACCCCCGTCCGACATTTGAAGGTAATGCACCATCACCAATCGCAACCGTAATTGCTCTGGCATGATCGGCAATGATTCGAAAAGCAACATCATCTTGTTTATTAACACCGTATTTTTTATGATCACTAAACGCTTCGGTCTTCTTGATCATGGGCAAAAATAAATCGGTCTCAAAATTGGTCTTGGCATGCTGAAAAATTGAGACAACACGTTCAAGCCCCATCCCGGTATCAATGTTCTTACGTGGAAGTGGTTCGTACGTATCCTGTGGTGTGTGATTAAATTGTGAGAAAACAATGTTCCAAACTTCCAACCACCTATCATTTTCACCACCAGGGTAATTTTCAGGATCGTCAGGAGCAAGTTCATCAAAATCAGCACCACGATCATAAAAAATTTCAGAATCCGGACCGGAAGGACCCTGGCCGATATCCCAAAAATTATCTTCGATTTCAATAATGTGGTCAGGCGAAACACCAACTGCTTCCCAGTATTTTTTAGCATCCGTATCTTTTGGATAAACAGTCATGTAAAGTTTATCCTTATCCCAGCCAAACCATTTTGGTGACGTTAAAAGCTCGAACGCCCAAGCAATTGCTTCTTTTTTAAAATAGTCACCAACTGAAAAGTTTCCCAACATTTCAAATAATGTATGATGACGAGGTGTCTTTCCGACATTCTCAATATCATTAGTTCGGATACTTTTCTGTGAACTAGTCATTCTAGGGTTCTTTGGCACAACAGAACCATCAAAATACTTCTTCATAGTAGCAACCCCGGAGTTAATCCAAAGTAACGTTGGATCATCAACCGGAATTAGTGATGCACTGGGCTCAATAGTATGACCCTTTTCTTGAAAAAAGTCTAAAAACATTTGTCTGATTTGACTACTGCTTAAGGTTTTCATCCCAATATCTCCTTTAAACAAAATAAAACACCGTTGCTAACAGAGACGCCGATTGACGCGGTACCACTCTGATTGCAACGATGTTTGATCGTAACCACTTTATCTCTAAAAATAGAGTTTGTGTTTAATTGTAAGTGAATTAAGAGAGCACCAAATTGATCAAATCGTTTTTCTCATCAACCAAAACGTTTCTGAAAATCAATCATACTTGGCATATTCTTAAGACATTAAAAGTATACTTTTTTGTGAAATTGATGTCAATCGAATTTTACTTATATCGCTTGGAACTTTGCTTACGTTGTTTACGTTTTGCCCGAGATTCCTCACGTTTTGACACTCGTCTATCCATTTCTTCCTTTCGGGAAATTGACATCTTAATTTGACGTTTATAACCGGGTTTTATTTTCTTCTTCTTTTTCTTAATCAACCCAATCATTGTTGGATCAAGTTTTTCCCGTTTCTTGCGATGAGTTTGGCGACGTCTTCGATCATAAGTGTCAACAATTTCATGATTTTTCAGCGCTTTGGGTTTAAAATGAATGCCCATGCCTTCAAGTTCCTCAACTTCTTTTTCTTCATCGGGAGAATACAAGGTAATTGAAGTCCCAGACATACCATTACGTCCAGTTCGACCAACGCGATGAATAAAAAATTCCAGATCTTCAGTTGGAATATCATCATTGATCACTTGTGAAACACCTTCAATATCAATCCCTCTGGCAGCCAAATCGGTTGCTACAACGAATTGAAAGTCTAAATTTTTAATTCGTTTCATAATTTGCTTTCGCTCACGAGGCTTCACACCACCATGAACCATTGCAACTTTTAGACCCTGTCCCCGTAAATATTCCGTCAACTCTTCAACACGTTTTCGAGTATTTGCAAAGATCAAAACCAAGTACGGCTCACCAACTGTCAATAAATGATAGATCAACTGGTTTTTATCCTGTCCCTTAGTTGAAATCAACCAATTATCAATCGTTGGACTAATAATTGAGGAAACTGGAATTTCTTCAATAACCGGATTATCCATATACTTTTTCAGGAAAACCGTTATTTTTTGAGGAATAGTTGCCGAAAAAACCATCATTTGAACATGTTTACCAAAACTGGCGGCAATATGATCAACAACGTCCAAAAAGCCCATATCCAACGTCATATCAGCTTCGTCAATGACAAGTTTGGAGGCAGTATGAACATCTAGTCCACCGTTTTTGATCAGATCCCAAACCCTCCCGGGAGTGCCAACAATTAGTTGGGGTTGTTCTTTTTTTAATTTATCCTCTTGTCGTTTCTTATCAGTTCCGCCAACGTAACTGCCGATTGAAATTGGATCCGGACTAAACTTGGCAAGTTGCTTAGCAGCATCAAGAATTTGATATGCCAATTCACGACTCGGTGTTGTAATAACCGCCTGAACTTCATCAATTTTGGGGTCAATATCATTAAAAATTGGCAACAAAAATGCATGTGTCTTTCCACTTCCGGTTGCGGATTGGCCAACAACGTCTCTATGCTGCAAGATAACCGGAATCAGTTTTTCTTGGACAGGTGTAGGCTTAGTGAATTTTAAGTCGTCTAATGCATTTAAAATAAACGGCTTTAAATGAAACTCTGAAAATTGTGTCATAAGATCTCCTATTTACTGTTTTTGACCAAGTCATCCAGATCTTGAATAAAAGGTTTAATCTGGTCATCATTATCAACCACTGCACCGCTTGCAAGTGGATGACCACCGCCACCATATTTCTTAGCAAGCTCGTTAATTTCTGGACCCTTTGAGCGAAGTCGAATTCGATAATCGCCTTCTTTTTGTTGAACAAAAATTGCCCATGACAAGACTTCTTTAATTCGACCCGGCAACGGCACGATGGAAGACGTACTTTCATCACCAAGTCCAAACGGTTTCAAAACTTGATTTGATAAAATTAGGTAAGCTGCGCCACTTTTGAGTATTTTCAGATTCTCATAAACATAAGCAGATAAGCGGGCAAGTGGCATATCGATTTCATCCTCTGCCTGATTAACATCACTTGCTGAAAAGCGATAAGTCGTCAATTTTGAAGCAACTTCAAGTGTGTGTGACGACGTAGAGGGATACATAAACCGTCCTGTATCACCAACAATGCCTGCATAAAGAAGCCGAGCACCTTCATCAGAGAGTTTTAATTCCGGACGAAACATATCAAAGAAGTCAAATATGAGCTCTGAAGTACTGGAAGCTTCCGGTACCACCCACATCGGATCACCAAACTGGTCATCATTTGGGTGATGATCAATTTTAATTAACGCTTTTCCTTTTGTGTAGCGGTCATCATCTATACGAGGCTGATTGGCTGTATCGACAACAATTACCAAAGCGTCTTTATATTGATCATCGGAAATTTCGTCAGCCGTTCCCAACCATTTAAAACCGGGAAAGTTTTTACCAGCACAAAATACTTGCTTATCAGGAAAAGAAGCTCGAATGATCTCTGCTAGTCCCATTTGTGACCCAATTGCATCTGGATCCGGGCGTTTATGACGGTGAATAATAATTGTTTTATATTGCTTTATTTGATTTAATATTTGTTCTTGAACGGACATTACTTAGACTCCTTATATTTAAGTTAGATTGAGCGATGTTAGACAAAAATCAATTAAGTAAGCTAGAAAGTCGTTGAAAATTGCATCTAACTTCAGTCAAATCCTATCAACTTATTTTTTCTCGAACACTTCAGTATACACTAAATGGCTAGACATATAAACATCATTTCTCAGTGGAACAAATCTAAAACAATATTTTCATAATTCAGGTCTGCTAAGTTGGTGAGCGTAATTCCCAGCAGACGTACTCCGGTTGCAATATCCGGCATTTCAGCTAACAGATCACTCGCTAACGAAAAATAATCATCCGGATTGTTTTTTATATAATTATCTAAGGTCACCCGTTTTGTAAAAGTGGAAAAGTCTTTATATCTAATTTTGAGAACCAGCGTTTTCCCGTGCTTTTTCTTTTTCTTCATTTCTGAAGCAACCAATTCCGCAATTCGCATGAGATGATCATCTATTTGATTTTGGTTATCAATCTCCGGGCCAAACGTCCTTTCCTTACCGATTGATTTACGAATCCGCTGATATTCAACTGGTCGATCATCAATCCCACGTGCACGTTCGTAAAGAACATAGCCGAACTTGCCAAATTCATTTATTAAATCCATTTGTGACCATGACAATAAGTCAACACCATTGTTAATTTTCAAAAGGTGCATCTTAGGAATCGTCTTTTTACCGACACCACGAAATTTTTCAATTGGTAACCGTTTTAAAAATTCAAGGGCATCCTTGTGTTGAATAATTGTCAGTCCAAATGGTTTCGCATAGTCAGAGGCTTCTTTGGCAAGAAATTTGTTATAAGAAATACCAACCGAACAAGTTAATTTTGTTCGACGTAGAATTTCAGATTGGATCATTCGACTAATTTGAATTGGATCGTCTAAATGACGCTTATTTTTTGTAACATCAAGGTAGGCCTCATCAAGAGCAACATATTCAACCATATCCGTATATTCATGAAAAATCTGGTGAATCTGTTCTGAAACTGCCCTGTAGAGTTCGAACCCCGAAAATCGAAAGACTGCCTTGGGACATAACTCAAGGGCTTTTTGAACGCTCATCGCAGAATGAACACCATATTTCCGCGCAACATAGTTAGCAGTAGATACAACTCCCCGTCCGCCTGTTAACTTTGGATCCTTGGCAACAATTAAAGGTTTTAGTTTAAGTCTAGGATCTTTGCGTTCTTCAATGGACGCATAAAAAGCGTCCATATCAACATGAATAATTTTTCGAAAAATTGTCCCCATCGGTTCAACCCTCTCCCCACAGCTGTCAAACGTATGTTCTTGACACTCCGAAAAAAACGGCTGGCACAAAACATTGTTCTGCCACCAACCCTTTTACTTTACTTGTCTTCAGTCTTAGAATCATCAGCTGAACTATCCGGCTTTTGATCAGTTTGATCTGAATTTGATTCATTAGTCTTATCGTCAGACTGGTTTCCAGAGGCATTAGCTGATTCAGTCGCAGTTGCTGAAGCGGCTGGTGCAGTAACTGCTGGTTGCTTAACCTGGGCAATAGCACTCAGATCAAACACAAGGTAGATACCATCACAGTCAAGAGTAACGGTCTTATCTGCCTCATTAATCTCATCGATTACCCCATGAAGCCGACCAATTGTCACAACTTGATCACCAGGTTTAATCTTTGATAATTGATCCCGACGCTTTTGTTGCTGCTTTTTCTGCGGACGAATCATTAAAAAATACATCAACGCAAATAAAACAACAATCATTAAGATTGAGTAAACAGAACTGTTCAATATTTTTCACCCACACTTTCCATAAGAATACTTTACCAAATAACTAGTCAACCGTCCATAGTTAAAAGTTTTTAGCATTTGCTTTATTATAACCATATTGTTCAAAAACTTCTGCTCGTAGGTCCAAAAGATTGTCATTCATAATGGCTTGTTGAACGCGCTTCATCAAGTGAATCAAATAATATAAATTATGATAACTGGCTAAACGTAAGCCAAATGTTTCACCGGACTTAATCAAATGGCGAATATAAGCACGAGAATAATTTCGACAAGTGTAACAATTGCACTGATCATCCAATGGTCGAAAGTCGCGAGCATATTGCGCGTTTTTTACAACTAATCGTCCATGAGAGGTCATGACAGTCCCGTTTCTTGCAATTCTGGTTGGCAAAACACAATCAAACATATCAATGCCACGTATCACACCATCAATTAAAGAATCCGTCGCGCCGACTCCCATTAAATAGCGAGGTTTTGTTTCAGGTAGAAGCGGTGTTGTCGTTTCCAAAATACGATTCATCTCTGCTTTTGATTCTCCGACCGAGAGTCCACCAATCGAATAACCGGGAAAATCAAGACTAACCAAATCTTGGGCTGACTGTTTTCGTAAATCTTCAAAACCGGCTCCTTGAACAATTCCAAAAAGTCCTTGAGTATCAGGATTTCGATGTGCTTTTAATCCGCGTTCCGCCCATCGACTGGTCCGTTCAACTGATTTTTTAACATAATCATATGTCTCAAAAAAGGGCGGACACTCATCTAAGCTCATCATAATATCAGGGCCAAGATCATTTTCGATTTGAATTGCCTTCTCAGGTGATAAAAACATCCTGTCACCATTAATTTCATTTTTAAAAGTGACACCTTTTTCAGTGATATCACGATTTTTAGCTAATGAAAAAACCTGAAATCCACCTGAATCGGTTAAAATACCATGGTCCCAATTCATAAATTTATGAAGACCACCAGCCTCTTTAACAATATCCTCACCCGGGCGTAACCAAAGATGATAGGTGTTGGCTAATATAATAGTGGCTCCCATGTCATTCAATTCTTCAGGCGCAAGTGTTTTAACAGTTGCTTGAGTTCCGACCGGCATAAAGATAGGCGTTCTAAATGTCCCATGCGGTGTCGTAATTTCACCCAGTCGAGCACCCGTGTGTTTCTCTTTTTTAATCAAGCGATAACTGATCGCTGGTTGCATACAAATCCTCCTAGAATTCCTAATGAATATACATTGCGTCGCCGAAACTAAAGAATCGGTATTTTTCAGAAATAGCATGTTGATAGGCGTTCAAAATGTTTTCACGGCCGGTAAAAGATGCCACTAACATAACAAGTGTCGATTTTGGAAGATGAAAATTGGTAATAAAGGAATCAACTACTTGCCATTGATATCCGGGTTTGATAAAAATATCAGTCCAACCTGAATCAGGCCGGATTTCACCGTTAAATTTAGTGCCTACCGTTTCAAGCGTTCGAATTGAAGTTGTCCCAGTGGCAACAATTTTACCACCGTTTTTCCGGACGTCGTTTAACGTTTTTGAGGCTTCCTCCGAAAGACGGTAGAACTCACTATGCATTTTATGATCCTCAATATTGTCCTCTTCAACCGGCCGGAATGTCCCTAAGCCAACGTGAAGTGTTAAATAAACTAAATGAACACCCTTATCGGCTACTTTTTGAAGCAGTTCCTTAGTCCAATGTAGACCGGCTGTTGGTGCCGCAGCGGACCCCATTTCCTTGGCATAAACGGTCTGGTAACGATTAGGATCGTCCAACTTCTCTTTAATATATGGGGGTAAAGGTGTTTCACCAAGTCTTTCAAGAATTTCAATGAAAATTCCTTCATACTTGAATTCAATTTCTCGACCACCATGATCCAGTTCTTTTGTTACAACTGCTTGTAATTGACCCTCACCAAAGTCAATAACCGTCCCCACCTTGGCACGCTTGGCCGGTTTCATCAATGTTTCCCAGCGATCCCCATCAATGTTATGAAGTAAAAGGACTTCAATGTGGGCACCGGTGTCCTTTTTGACACCATAAATTCTGGCAGGCATGACTTTGGAGTCATTCATAACCAAAGCATCCCCAGGATTCAAATAATCAATAATATTGTAAAAACGACGATCCTGCATATCACCCGTTTCTTTGTTCAAAACCAACAAGCGCGATTCGTCACGATCTTTAATCGGGGTTTGTGCAATAAGTTCGTGAGGTAGTTTATAATCAAAATCTTCTAAAGTGTAAGTTGTTTTCAAGGTTCCAATTCCTTTCATACCAAGTTATCAGGATTATTTGGGTAATGCAAATGTTCATAGCCTTTTGGCGTAACTCTTCTACCACGTGCTGTTCGTTTGATTAAACCAATTTGAAGCAGATAAGGCTCATACATTTCTGCGATTGTATCTGTTTCTTCGCCAATGTTTGCAGCCAATGTTTTTAACCCAACCGGACCGCCATCATAATAATCAATCATTGTTCGTAATAATTTAATATCAGTTGCGTCGAGCCCCAAGTCATCAACCTTTAACTTTTCCAAGGCATATCGAACAATTTCAAGATCAATACTGTCTTTGTCAAAAACTTGTGCAAAGTCACGAATACGCTTTAGCAAACGATTAGCTACTCGAGGTGTCCCTCGTGATCTAAGTGCAATTTCATGCGCACCGGATTTTAAAATGGGAATTTGAAAAATACCGGCAGTTCTCTGAACAATCTCTTCCAGATCCGACACTTCGTAATAGTTCATATGTTCTACAATTCCAAACCGATCGCGTAAAGGTGCTGAGAGCATACCTGCTCGCGTTGTTGCGCCAATTAGCGTAAACGGAGGTAGTGGAAAGTGAACCGGATGTGCACCCGATCCTTGACCGACAATGATATCCACAAAAAAATCTTCCATCGCTGAATATAGCATTTCCTCGACTACCTTTGGAAGTCGATGAATTTCATCAATAAATAGAACATCGCCAGGATTTAATTCATTTAACAGTGATAATAAATCACCCGGTTTATCAATTGCTGGACCGGTCGTTGTCCGAATATTGACACCCATTTCATTCGCAATAACCATTGCAAGCGTTGTTTTCCCAAGACCGGGTGGCCCGTATAGCAAAACATGGTCTAATGATTCCTCGCGTTGCTTAGCCGCCTTGATGTAGACTTTTAATTCATTTTTTACATCTGTTTGGCCAATATAGTCACCCAAGGTTTGTGGACGTAATGTTTTTTCAATGTTGTTCTCATCGCCATTCACATTTTCCGGTGAAACAATTCGGTCATCTTTATCCAACCAGTTACACCTCCTAATGCATCAATAACTTAAGTCCAAGACTTAGATATTCATCGGTCGTTAGTGCTTTATCCTTACCCAGTTCTAACCTGATTGCATCGATCTGTTTGGCAGAATACCCTAAGGCTTCCAACGCAGAAATTGCATCCCGAAGCTCATCAGACTGCTCTGAAGCACTCTGACCAGAACGTGCTTGCACAATCTGCGATAAATCCCCAACCTTCCCTTGAAGGTCCAAAATAATTTGCTGAGCCGTTTTTTTGCCGACTCCCGGAAATTTTGTTAAAAATTTGACATCTTTATTGCTAATGGCCGAAACTAAACCACTACGGTCGTTGCCGGCTAAAATTGCCAAAGCACTTTTAGGCCCAATTCCGGAAACAGCAATCAGCTTTTCAAAAAGCTTTTTATCATCTGCTTCATAAAAACCATAAAGTAAAATGGCTGAATCACTAACCGACTGATAAACGTATACTCGAATCGTTTTATTCTGATCAACATTGAATCTGTACGGATCAGCAGTATATATTAAATACCCAATACCATTTACAAGTAACACGATATATGCCGGCGTAATATCGACAATTTGTCCATCCATAAATTCGTACATTTACTTTTCCTCTTCATTAAAACGTATGTTTGCTAATAAATTGTATCATAAGTTGGCACCAGACTCGACACTAAATTATAATATTTCTTCATCAGTATGGTGAGGATCCTGAATTCGTTTGAACATTTTTTCAATATCTTCATTTGTAAATTTAACCAACGTTGGACGTCCATGTGGGCAATTATAAGGGTTTTCGCATTCAGGTAACTTTGCTAGAAGTGCCTTGGCCTGCCGTTCGTCAAGATGATGATTTGCCTTGATGGCCCGTTTACAACTCATCATAATAGCGGTTTTTTCCCTGAAAGCTGCAACTGACAATCGATGATCAGACAAGATCCAATCGATCATTTCTTTAATGGTTGATTCTTCCTGACCGGCCTTGAACCACATTGGATGTTCACGGATAATAAAACTGTTTTGCCCAAATTGTTCAAGATGAATGCCGAGCTCATTAAGCAGGGGAATCTTTTCATTCACTAATAAGAAATCAGAAGTTGAATAGTCCAAAACGATCGGAACCAACAGTTTTTGCTGCGCACGACCTACCTCGCCAATTGCCTTTCTATAATATTCATAATTGATTCGTTCTTGTGCTGCATGTTGATCAATTAAATACATATTACTAGGCGTTTCAGCGACTAAATAGGTGCCGTGAATCTGACCAATATACTGAAGAT
>Ga0214925_100784_pt1 | contig 10898 bp, 8 predicted proteins | sample Stichaenrichment_FD_168299 | JGI IMG/M metagenome (GOLD analysis project Ga0214925, IMG submission 168299) | Xylose enriched microbial communities from anaerobic bioreactor in Madison, Wisconsin, United States - 63SRT | ecosystem: Engineered > Bioreactor > Anaerobic > Unclassified | place: USA... | reverse complement strand
TGAAGCCATTGCCAACCATTGAATACCTGAAATGGCCTTAGCAACATGTGGCCTAATTTGAAGAATGTGTGATTCATCATTCATTGGCATGTTAATCGGTCGAAATTTATTAAGCCATCGACCTTTTGAATCATACTTGGTATTTGTAAAATGACTAGCCAAAACTTGACCAACTTTTTGAACTGTAATTTTTTTATCGGATTTCATAAACATCTGAAAACTTCTCTGATCTGGGCTCTGCTTTTTACTTGGTGTTAAAATTCTTTGACCGTCCCAAATTCGAGGATTATTTTCCTGCCGATCGGCTTTGTTGCTGGTTCCAAATGCTTTAGCAAAGTTAACAGTCCCTTTACTGTAGCCAAGTAACTTATGCTTTCGTACAAAAGAAACGAGATGCTTGGAAGCTAAATACTTCTTATGGTTTTTTAATCTCAATCGTCCTATTCTCAATTGATTGGGAATGATCGCGTATCTGTTAGCAGGCAGCCTAACCGCAGCCCATTGATGACCCGCTCCGATTTCCATATACCACACTTCATTTTTATCAGAAAAAATAATACCGTCGGACTCTGCGGCACCACTCTTTCTAATAATGTTCCCCATTCTGATCACTCCTTGACGAGCAGAATGAATATAAGGTAATACCACATCGAGCATGGCATCTTCACTGATCCCCCTTTTTACGAATGGATCCGCCTTAATGGCCTTCCTATTTGAATCTGTTGATTCAGTCGCGCTCATTGCAACGTTACTTTCGTTAATGCCATCCTCTCCGTATTGACCATGTTTTTGTGTCCAGTCCGGAGTTGATGTGTATCTTTGATGGATTTTAGGAAGCCGAATGGTAAATTGATTTCCTTTCGAAACGTAGGTTGTTTGACCAGTATCCGTATGTGCATGGACAATAAAATGCTTTGCCCAATTTGTTGAGTTATCTTCATTTCTGGCAATAATCGTTGAACCATCTTTAGTTGCCTTAGAGCCGACTATCACAGTTGTACAAGCTGATGCTTTTAAAGCTCCAGCAAAAAAAGTTAATGATGTCAGTGCTCCAATGATGATTTTTTCATATAATTTCATATATTCTCCCACCTTCAATAAATTATTGTTTGTTTTCCCGTTGTGAATCAATCATGAAATCAACGTCTACTAATTGAAATATCGCTATTAGATTATCTCTAATCAATTTTATTGAGTTGAGGGCACAAGCTCCCATCCCTGGAGATAAGTAAACATCCACTTGAATGTGCATCCCCTTTTTAAAAATAAATATTTTTTTACAGTTTGACACGTGCTTCGACACAATGGCTTCTATTGTGTGTTTGGTCGGCCCAGCCGGCAGTTCTGCGCCCAGTATCTCCTTAACCGACTGAATCATAAAACCAATTGGCTGCCCAATAAACATTAGGACAATTATGATAGTAATGAAGAAGTCACCGGTATATAGCAAAAATGATAAGGGTGATCCGCTTGGAATAAACACCAGCAGCATTGCTACAAAAGCAATACCGATAGACATCATGACATCGATAAAACTATTTTTAGATTCGACAGTCAGTATTTCGCTTGCTCCTTTCATCTTTTTGTTTCCCCTGCGGTACATCGTTAACAGCCATGATCCTAAAATAACCATCACAATTGCATATATCAGAACCGGAATAACATTAATTTTGGTTCCCTGCCCGACTGTAAAAAATAAATAAGCTTTAACGCTAACACTCCAAGTCGTAAACCCCATCAAGAAAATGATTAATATCGACTTAAAAAACACATAAACCGGTTCTAAGATAAACAGCCCCTTTGGAAACTGTTTCGTTTTTCTCTGACTTATTCTGGAAATAGCGGCGGCAACTATGCCGGAAATGACTTCAATTAATACAAACGAAGCATCTAGAAATAAGGCTTCAAGATGGGTAAAAGCATACACAAGCATTCCAGCACTCCCCATTAGAATGTTAATAATGACGCCCCGATTGAGGCTTTGTTGTTCAATTCTTTTTGCGTTCATTTTCTATCCCTCACCTTATTCAAGAAATTCAAATATCATTATTTATCAAGATAACTTGCTTTTTTGAGAAACTTAGTCATACTTAGAGCTTAATAGACGGTTGTCTATAAATGAATATGTGTATATTATAGATATTTTTCCCTTTTATCAAAGAGCAATTCATTGAAAAATGTCTTTTAATGGACAAAATAATAAAAATTGACCAATTGGAGGAAAATATGGCTGAAGACAGACGACAGAGAAAAACCAAGAAAAGTATTCAAGAAGCACTCATTCAGTTTCTACAAAAAAAGCCCCTAAACAAAATTTCGGTTGCCGAAATTGTTCACGAGGCCGATATATCCAGAAGTACTTTTTATCTCCATTACGATGATTTGTATGATTTATACGATCAGTTAAATAATCATTTTTTGGACGGCTTATTTGAAAGCTTTGAAACCTACTACCCAACTACGCAAACAGAAAGCTATTTTGAGCTTGCTCAGAGACTCATTAATTACATTGACAAAAATAAAACTCTTTTTTCGATTTTTATTAAAGAAAACACCGTTTCTGTTGTAAACAGATTGTCCAATATCTTTGTGGACAAGGTCATGCAATTCGAAAAAATTAATAAAGACGATTTGCAGGGATATTATGAAATTGTTTGGTCCGTTCGTGGCATGATGGGAATTGTTATCGAATGGACCCAACATGACATGAAACCTGATAAAGATGACTTTATTGAAATTGTAAGATCAATTTTGGATAAATTATAAAAATATCATCGTTATTAGTTCGCTTTGGGCGCTAATAACGCGTCTCTTCTATATAAATGAGACCATCCTTCCCCCTTGATATTCCAGTACTTTTCATGCTATACTTCATGACGGTGCCAAACCACGGTGAGTTCGTAACGATCGGCGCATTTGCGTTCAGAAGGTCGAAGCGGCTCGCCATTTTTGTATCCTTATTTATCAGGATAGGATCGCCACAGCCTGACGGTCATATTAAAGACTTTGACTGATATCACTTTTATATTAGTCGTCATCTGTGCCCAATGACCTTTAACTCAAGTGCTATCCGGCACTTTTTTAGGCTATAAGTGCTAAACTGATATCGTTAATAAACTGACAAAAAGGAAGTGCCGAAAATGGATGAGGTGTTACTTTTAGCAATTATTTTGGCAGCCGTTGTTTTAGCCAATATTTTGGCACGATACTTTACAAAAATTCCACTGCCATTCTTCTTGATTTTCTTAGGTGTTCTGTTGGCAGGATTACCTGTTTATAAAAATTTTCACCTTGATCCATCCACCTTTGCGCTTGCAGTGATTGCACCGATGCTGTTTAATGAGGCGCAAAATAGTTCACGGCTTTGGATCGGACGATCTATCACCAATATTTTATCGTTAGCAGTTGGCCTGGTGTTGGTCAGCGTGCTGGTTGTTGGTGCCGGACTGCACATGGTTTATACCGTGCTACCCATTAGTTTGGCGTTTGCACTGCTCGCTATTGTCACGCCTACCGATGCCTCAGCGGTTAATTCGATTTTTGAATCAAATCCCATTGCTGAAGAACAAGCCGGTATTTTACAACACGAATCACTGTTTAATGACGCGGCCGGCATTGTCGTTTTTGACATGTCACTAGCTGCCTTTATCTCCGGCACTTTTTCAATGGAGTTGGCAGTCGGCATGTTCTTATGGGAATTTTTAGGTGGCTTATTATTTGGAAGTCTAATCGGTGTCTTAATCGTTAGCGTTCGTCTATTCTTAATTCGCTACAACGATGATACACCGCTCATCATGGTTCTCATACAACTATTGACGCCATTTCTGGTTTACCTTTTGGCCGAAAAGCTGGCATTGTCAGGTATCCTGGCCGTTGTGGCTGCCGGACTAGCCCAGGGTTCCGAACGTGAAAAGCTACGTTTAACCTCATCACGAATGCAGTTAATTACCAGTAATGTTTGGGAAATCATTTCCGGCATGTTATCAGGAACCGTGTTTGTCTTATTAGGACTCTCCTTACCGGAAGTCATTACTGCCATGCAACAATCCCCCAACCCAAACTTCGGTGTGTATAAATTGATTGGCATCGGGGTTCTCCTTTATCTGGCCAAAGGTATTATCCGTCTGTTCTGGAGTCGTTATTTAATTAAAAGACGTGTTAAAACAAGTCACGAATGGCGGGATAGTCTGGTCATGGCCTTTAGTGGCGCGAACGGAACCATTACCCTTTCTTTGGCTTTCTCGATGCCAGAAGTCATTCATGGTCAACCGTTCGAATTTCGTGGACCCATGATCTTTTTGGCAGCTGTTGTTATTTTCATCAGTTTGATTATGCCAACGATTTTCGTCCCGCTTCTTTTACCGAGTCAAGATAATAATCAGCCAAGGTATCGATGGGTACGGCGCATGCTTCAAGCGGCAATTTCCGATTTGGTTAAAGAAAAAGAGCATCCCGAAGAAGCCCAAATTGTTATCGATTCTCTGCAACAACAATTGGTTTTAGACGGCACACCAAATTTAAAGTTACGTCGCCGATTGATGAGTGAAAGTCATCAGGTAGAGTTAAGAGCTGTTCAAAAATTACATGACGACGGCAAAATCACCGATGATGAATTGTTTTATTACGGGAAATTCTTACAACTAAATAATTTCTCTGCCGATGAAAAAATTTGGAAAAATGTCCTGTTACGAATTCGCTTCAGTTTACACATCGGAACCTTATACAAGGACATGAATCGCGCACAAGATGCTTTTCTAACCGCTCCAGTTATTCTTGAAGAAGTTTACTGGCGGGAACAATTTAAAAAACACGGTGAGGATATTTTACCGATTGAACAGGTTGGCTTTGATGCCGTTATGGCCTTTCTAAAAACCAAAGATGTTGAAAGCGGTGTTGAATCAAACATGGTTAAACGATTCTATCGAACACGCCACCGTCGAATTCATGGAAAGGACGTTAATGCTGACATCGTTTATCAGATGTTCATGCGAGCCTTTCATAGCGAGTACGAACTAATTCAAGAAGCTTTAAGTACCGGAAAGATCAATTCATCCCTTGCCGAAAAGCTTCAGCAGCGAATCTCAATTGATGAAATGACTTATCTTCAAAATACAGAAATATTCAGCAACTAAAATGTATTTAATATTATTAAGCCTGACTAAATGGCACGCATTAAAGTGTCATTAGTCAGGCTTTCTATTAATGGGGTTTGTTATTTTAAAATACCAACCAGCAAAAGCTTAAATTAGAACGATAACGCTCCCTTCAGATCCCAACCTTTTAAAAACGGACCATTTCGCAATAAATGTTATACTGAATGAAAGCGACAGATTGAAGGGGGAGTTTTATGCAAAATCAAACACCGTCACGTATGCAGCGAAACCAAACAACGCAACAAACTAAAAAAACAAAACATACAAAATTAATTGTTGTCGTAATCGTATTACTGGTACTTCTGGGAGGCTTTCTGTACATTGGTCATCAAATTCATGAACTATCCGATGCTCAACGACAAACCAATACTATTTTAGACAAACCAATTAAAAATACAGTTGTTAAAATCGTCAAACCAAAGGTTCCGGCTGAAATTCGGCCACAAGTTGTTCAAATCATTGAACAGGAACCGCTTTATAGACTCCAACAAGCCGCAAATAATCCAGGGACGTTTCAGGAAATCGCCAACAAATACCAAGTACCGGAAAAATACGTTTATCCAGCTAAACAGTACTGGTTTAGTCAGGGAAATCAGACCTTACGGAATGATATTTACCATGCTCAGTTACTTCAATTACTATCTGAACTAAGGCAATTGAATGATTCATCAACCAATTCAACATCTCAATAATTCGAAACAGAAGACCTGTCTGTTATCAAATCGTTTTATTCAAAAACTTACTTACTACAGAGCGTGAAAAAACAGTTTATCTTTGTTTGATGTGAGGTATCCCCCCCAAAAGTTAAAGTAAAAACTTTAGCTCTGGGGGTATACGCCAGTATCAATCAATGATAAGCTGTTTTCGTTTTCGCAAATTTAAGCGCCCTCAGTCCAGCTGTCATTATCCATCGGGATATATAGCCAACCGTAACGGGACACTTTTATTTGTAGGTCCCAGACCATCTCATTGTCATATGTTTTAATACGGGGGTTTCTCGTTGAATAAACAGCATAAGGATGTGACCGTTCCTTTAATTTATAAGTATTTACTACCAGTTTCGATTTAGCCGCCCCAATCATATGACCATCACCCAACAAAAATAATCTGGTGGCCCCGCTTGGCGTTAATAAGCTTATTACACTAAGCATACTTGGCAAAATAATCCAAACTGTCAATCGGTGATGTTGGTCTCCTAAGTGACAACCTAAAAGTACTGGAAAATACCAAGCCGTAACGACCAGAACACACGGAAAAATAAGTGTCAATAAATTATTGGCAGACTGGCTAAGGGTCACATTCCCAAGTTCCGGATGAAATATATCGCCGAAAAATGTTACTGATAGTATGACCATCAACCCTGTCAGTATAAAAAGGGATTTTTTCTTTTTAAGAAACGCTGCCGGTAATGCAATAACAATCAGAAACCATTGGAATAATAAAATCCATAAAATAAGGATAACACCCCAATTATCGCCATCCGAGCTAATGTGAACCTCGTTTAACCCAACCGCTGCTAAAGCAAACATGATATACCATAAAGCAATAAATCCGATTCGTAATCCTAATAAAAGCCACCTATGCCACAAACGCAATGTAAAGCCCCCCCTCTCCTTTTATTATGGCACACTCAGAACTACAAAAAAGCTTCCAAAAACGATTTAAAAACAAGTTCAAAATCATTTTTGGAAGCTTTATTAATTTAGTTAATCAGGTTTATGACCGAACACCGTGTTTCTTTAAGAATTCACTTAATGGAACAAGCTTGTCGGCATAATAACGTTTCTTAAACTCATTAATCGTCTTTTCGTCAAACTTATCAGGATCCAATGTTAGTTTTTCAACCGGTATTGGACGCTCATTAGTCATCTTAACGTCAATTAAGACCGGTTTACCAGCTTTGGTCAACTCAACTGCTTGATCAAACGCCGGCTTCATTTGTTCAACTTTTGTCACCGTAATACCGGTCATACCTTGAGCTTCGGCTACTTTGGCAAAATCGGTTTGCGGCAAACTAATGCCAAACCATTCATGATTGTCATCTTCCTGTTCATCTTCAATGAAACCAAGGGCATCATTTGAGAAGACAACGTTGATAACCGGTAAGTGGTACGCAACCTGAGTACTTAAATCCTGCATCACCATGGCAGCAGCACCATCACCAGCCAAGTTAAAGACCTGACGGTTCGGATAACTTAGTTTAGCAGCAATGGAACCGGGTAGACCCACACCCATCGTTGCAAATAAACCGGAAGTAATCCATGGTTGTTTACCGTTAACTTTCAATAAACGAACCGCATTTTGAGTCACATCGCCAACATCAATTGAGTAAATTGCGTTGTCTTCAGAAATTCGATTAATTTCCTTAAAGGCCGGTTCAAATCTTAACTCACCGTCCGTTCGATTCATCATGTCATCATTGTACTGATGCCAATTAGCAACGTTATCCACGTTTGCGGCATACCAATCTGAAGGCGCGCTATCCTTACCCAATTCAATAAATCGCTGAAGAGACTTCTTAGCATCGGCTAAAATTGCCACATCGGTCTTATGACGTTTTCCGAGTACTTGCGGATTACTATCAATTTGAATAAATTTAACATCCGGTTTAAACATTTCTTCGGCAAATGGATAATTGGACCCAACAAACAGCATCAAATCAGTTTCTTGCAAAGCTTCATTAGCCGGCTTGGAAGCAACACGGGCAGCTGATCCTAACAATGCTTCAAAGTCATAAGGAATAATTTCCTTGCCAAGCGCGGTTGTAATGACCGGCATTTGAAACTTCTTAGCAAATTGCATCACTTCATCCGCTGCACCAATTGTCCCTTGTCCAACGTAAATTAAAGGCTTTTTGGCTTTTGAAATCAATTCAAGCGCTTGATTGATTTGATCATCCGACCCAGCCCCAAGGACAGGTTTTGCAAAGTTCTCAGCCGAACTATAGTAGCCATCGGCCGGAATTTCTTTATTTGACAAATCGTTTGGAATTGTCACAAATGCGGGACCGTGTTGTGCAAATGCCCGTCGAATAGCTTCATCAAGAATATGAGGTAAGCTCTCGGCAGTCATGACCGTACGGGCATACACACCGGCATCTTTGAACCAAGGGTTTTCATCAAACTCTTGGAAGAAATCTTGATTCATTAATGCCTGTGGATTTTGACCAACAATAAAAAGCACAGGAACTTTATCTGCCATTGCATCATAGGCACCTTGATACAAATGAGTTGCACCGGGACCAGCCGATCCAAACGCAACACCTATGTGTCCGGTTAACTTTGTATCGGCAACCGCAGCCAAAGCACCTACTTCTTCGTGACGAACATGAATATACTTAATACGATCTTTTTCGGCATCCAGTGCATACATCAAATTATTAACAGTTCCACCCGGAATACCATAAATATGATCAACATGCCAACTCTCAAGCGTTCGTAATGCTGCTATGCCTGAATTAATTGTTTCTGCCATTATTAAGACCTCCTGTATAACCATCAATTTTCTATTCATTCTTATGATAGCGGTGTCAAATTTGAAAAACAATTAAATGCACTTATTAATCGTAACCCAAAAAATGAACCTGATGATCTTTCCAGGTTCATTTTAATCTCGTATTTTATTCTTCAAATATCTTTCCAGCTTTAGGGCCCGGATCAAGTGTCCAAATTTTTTCAATATTAATCACACCGGCACCTTTTGGTACTGGAAACTTTCCTTCAGCCCATTTTTCGGCTTGTTCATAATAAGGACCGTCTGTATAAAGTTTTGCAGTCCCGCCAAACCGAAATCCCTTTAGCGCTTTAGCATTGGCAGTCGCAATAATAACTTTACCATTGTCGTTAATATTGGCTTGTGTCTGACCACCCGTCATTTCGTTATAAATAAGGTGTTCGTCATCCAACACACGCATGGAAATTTTAGGACCGACATCCGGATTGCCATCTGCATCAACTGTCGCAATATAAGATAATTCACCAGCAATTAAATCTTTCATTGCCTGGTTTAACTTTGCCATCATAACATCCCCTATTTATTTAGTAAGGTCATTTTAGTGCTTGTTCAATCGACAAGCAATCATTTAACCTTACACGACATATTGATGCCGAAATTCAGAAATAAACCCTTTCTCCAGACCCAACCCCTCTTTTAAATAATTTTCAAAATGACCATATTGCTGATTGATCGTCACAAAAAAATGTTGTAAATAACGCCGATCAACTACCAATGCCTGACTTAATGCCTTTTGCTGGCCGGTTGTTAATTTATCTGCCAATTGATGGATAATTTGTTTATTTGCTTTCTTACGTGATTCGTTGGTTTTTAAATAATCTTCAAAGATGTCGTTATCACTGACGCCAGCCGTTTTTAGAATTAAAGCGGCCGCCACACCGGTTCGATCTTTACCGGCAAAGCAATGAAAGAACGTCGGCTTTGGGTCGTCTACCAATGCGGTCATAAATTGATGATAACCCTTTTGAGCAGAAGGACTGGTAACCAGTTGGGCATACGTTGCTAACATCACTTGACTGATGTCGCCCGCATTATTAATCATGCCTTCAATGCTGACACCGCTTTTCTTTGCATCAACCAAAACATCGATCGCGTCATAATCAACTCCACCCCACACACTATCGGGATATTGTTTTCTCTCGGCTTGGCTTCGAAAATCAACTACCCGGGAAATTGCCAGTTTGTCTTTTAAATATAAAATCTGATTCTGATCCAAGTCGGCAATCTGACCACCCCGATACAACAAACCATCTTTTATTCGGCCATCTGCAGCCGGATAACCACCAAGTGTTCTGAAATTTGTTAATTCTACTGCCATTTTTTTCACCCATTCATTTTAATTATGACCACACTCTCATGGTGCCAATGGTCCAACTCTACCATAACTATCGTTTAAAATGATTAATCAGTGTCTACATCTTTAAATTGATAATAATCGGCTCCAAAATTTGCCATAAATTCATTTAATAATTTGGGATTTTGCTCCATTACGAAAGCATGGCCACCATTATTCCAAAACTTTTCTTTTCGTCCCTTTGTCAGCGGTCAATATTTTTCCACAAAGTCCGGTAATGTTGGATCGGACAGATGGTTATTAACGTACCAACTAATAAAGTCCCTCATTCGCTGTGTCGATTTAGTGAACTCACTGATTTGATCTGTCTGTTCCTGCAATTTTTGCTTCGCATTGTCAATGGCTTTTTGGCGTTCTTCGGTTTTAATACCATACCTGGAAATTTCCCAAAGAAGCCACGTGAAGCCCTTCCAAAAGTCGCCCTCTGGAATCACCACATTCATCATCATCAACACATCATAAGATAGTAGATCAATCCCAAGAAATTTTTCCTTGGACTTAAGATGATATAAAACCGGTTCCCAATGATCAAAAAAAGTTTGATCACTATCCGTGTGAACCTTACCAACTAAGAGTTCATCTTCTAATCTACGCTGGACTTGAGACTGATCTGTTGAGACTGCCTGAAGCATTTCTTCGAGTTGCACGGTAAACTCGTGACGACTGTCCGTCAACGAGCTTTCAGGCCTCTTTGAACGAAATTCTTTGATAATGGCGTTGAAGTTTTCGGTATAAAGAGCTGCTTTTACGGCATCTACCATTGAATAACGTTGCTTTGACACAGTATACAGGAACAATGCATCATCAATGTCAACAAACCGTTGGTTGACATTCTCTACCAACGGATCCGATATTGGTGACCAGTGGACAATGTGTCT
>Ga0214925_100777_pt1 | contig 10983 bp, 12 predicted proteins | sample Stichaenrichment_FD_168299 | JGI IMG/M metagenome (GOLD analysis project Ga0214925, IMG submission 168299) | Xylose enriched microbial communities from anaerobic bioreactor in Madison, Wisconsin, United States - 63SRT | ecosystem: Engineered > Bioreactor > Anaerobic > Unclassified | place: USA... | reverse complement strand
AAGTCGGATCTTGTGGTACGGGATATTGATCTGCTGAAGAAGCTTGGACGTGTAACCGTTTCATGGTCGATCAACACACTGGATGAAAATTTCAAGAATGATATGGACTCTGCTTCGAGCATTGAGCACCGTCTCTCTGCTATGAAGCAGGTATATGAAGCAGGTATCCGTACAGTCTGTTTCGTATCCCCGGTATTCCCCGGTATCACGGATTTTGAAGCAATCTTTGATCGGGTAAAGGATCAGTGCGATCTGTTCTGGCTCGAAAATCTCAATCTTCGAGGCAGTTTCAAAAAGACAATTATGGATTATATCGCCGGAAAATATCCTGATCTGGTACCACTTTACGACGAGATCTATAACAAGCATAACCGCAGCTACTTTGAAGCACTTGAAGTAAAAGCTGAGAAAATGGCTAAGAAGTATGATTGTGCTTTTGTAGATAATGAAATGCCTTATGGCAGAGTCCCACAGGGGCATCCGGTGATTGTAGATTATTTCTATCATGAAGAAATCCGTGGGACAGAGAATACCGGAAAAAGAAATCGCTAACTTCCAGTTCAATGTGTTTTGCAATGTCGCTGATATATTGAAGGTAATGGAGCAACATCATATTTTCGATCAATTTCCGAACAGCATGGATCTACCTTGACCAATTCCCAGACAGCATGAACCAGTATGATTATTTTTTCTACTGTCTCGGGGCACGTTGAGACGGTAGTATTGATGTCAAGGGTCGACGGCAAATAGCCGCGAAAGCCCGCTAAAGCGGGCTTTCCTTAGGGACCCTCGGTTCCCCAAAAGAATCGGTCTGATCGATATAACTCTCGATCAGGCCTTTTCTGTTGTATGGGGCTGTGGTGGGGCAAATTCCCCGATGCAGTTCCAGACAATCTTGATGTGGCGGACTCTGTGTCTGTTCACAGTTTCAGTTTTGTAGATATAGACCTTTTCAATGAACTCCCGGACTACCTCGGCTGTAAGCTCCTGAATGTCAGTGTACTTCCTGACCAGGGAAATGAAGCTTTCCACATTCACGGTCTTCTCCTTAGCCTTAGCGATGGTGTTTTTAAGGTCTGCCGCCTTCTCCATTAGCACTTTCTGCTCCTGGTCATAGTTGGCGCTCATTCGCTTGAACCGCTCATCCGAGATCTTTCCATTCAGATTGTCTTCGTAGATGTGGTCAACGATCTCATCCAGTTTTTTGATTCTGGCCTCGGCCTCCTCCAGCTCGTTTTTCTGTCTACGCAGATCCCGGTTGGCTTCTTCCTCTGAGGTCTGTGTGACCAGCTGCACGAATTCATCCTCATTTTCCCGGACGTAAGCTGTAAGATTTCGGATGCTAGCGAGAAGCACCTTTTTTACCACACTGTCGCGGATTTGATGAGAAGTGCAGGCGCCTTTTATCTTCCGATATTGAGAGCATACGAAACTGTCACCTGCCGGTCCCTTGGACCTTTTTCTCTTGATATACATCTTGTGTCCGCAGTCGCCACAGTAAAGCATACCGGAAAGAATGGATGGTTCTGCAGTGATCGGGTCAATTCGACGCTTGCCGTTGCGGATGCGCTGCACAATGTCGAACGTCTCCTGGTCGATGATCGCCTCATGGGTGTTCTTGAAGATCAGCCACTCCGAAGGATCACGTTTGTAGGTCTTCTTGTTCTTGAAAGACTTGTGGTAGGTCTTGAAGTTGACCGTGTGACCGAGGTACTCAGGTCTGGACAACATCTTGGATACAGTAGTCCCCAGCCAAGTATATTCATCGGTATATTTCCTGACGGTCGGCATGGAATGCCCATGCTTTACTGCATACGCGCTAGGATTCAGGATGTGGCGTTCGGTCATGATGTTCGCGATCTGAGTGACTCCGTAGCCTTGAACACAAAGATTGAACACCGTCTTCACATTCTCTGCGGCTTCTTCGTCTACGACCCAATGAGTCTTGTCTGTTGGGTCCTTGATGTACCCATATGGCGGGTTTGAGGAGATAGGCTTCCCAGCCTCACCCTTAGCCTTCTTGACCGCCTTGATTTTGCGGCTCGTGTCCTTGGCGTAGAATTCATTAAAGATGTTGATAAACGGCGTCATGTCATTGTCCTGATGGCTGTCGCTGTCCACACCGTTGTTGACGGCGATGAAGCGGACATCTGCATTCGGGAAGACCATCTCCGTGTACATTCCGACTTTGAGGTAGTCCCTTCCAAGTCGGCTCATATCCTTTACAATGATGGTTCCTACAGCTCCTTCATCCACAAGAGCCATCAGGCGCTTCCAGTCCGGACGGTCAAAGTTGGTGCCAGAGAATCCGTCATCGACAAAGAACTCTGTGTTGGAGAACCCATTGTCGTCAGCGTACTTCTGGAGCATCATCTTCTGGTTCCGGATTGAGTTGGAATCGCCTTGCATGCGGTCATCCTGCGACAAACGGCAGTAGAGGGCTGTGATCCGATCCTTCTCCACCAGTGCAGAAGACTGTCTGTTTTCTGTTAAATTCATCATGTTTTTCCTCCTTTCTGACAGCCTTCAAGCGGTACTGTATCTATCACTTAACTCTGCGGAGAAGTCAAGTTGTATCCGAGCTCCTGGCGGGAAATACATCACAAATTGTTACGATGCTTTTTGTCTGATCTGTGCTTTGGCTTCTTTGACAATCATTTTCTTTATCTTTTCATAGGCGGTCTCTTTGGCTGAATCACTGATCACGGATTCAACGACAAATGTTGTGCCGCCGATTTTCATTTCGGTTACAGCAGACATGGATGCAGTGTTCATCCTTTCCTCCTTTCTGCCTGGTAGGGGCGGTACTTATCTCTGGTGGCGACGTCCCGGAGAACGCCGCCTAAACGCGTGTACAACTATCCGAATTCAAACGGGTGATTAACCCATCTGGATGGCCTTCACAGCCTTTCTGCGGATGAGTCTGCCATCGACGAATTCGTTTCCGATGTAGCCGATCTGGTCATTGAGAACGAATTTCTCGTACAGAGCGCGAATGCTGAATGACCTGCGGCAGATCAACCAGTAGTAAGACATATCACCGAAGACCACAGGAATATTCCCAGCTTCTGCGTCAGGCATGAAATTGGAGATCGTGACCGGCTTGCCGAGGATGGTGTCATCTGTGCTTCTCCACAGATAGTTTCCATTTCCATCCTTTAAGGTGCGGAGCTTGAGTGCTGTCTTGTCATTCATAATGAAGCGGGCATTTGCTCGGTACTCCGGATCGAGGGAGAAGAACAGAGTGAGAACATCGTCATAGGAAAGTGCCTTGCTGGTAACCGCGACCTCTGCCCCTTTCTCCGGGTGAGTGATGCCGGTCGGCATCTTGGCCCCTGTCCCAGCGATAAAGGCCTGCTCCTCGGTCCTTCCGACCACCTTGGCAAAGCGCCCAATCAGGTAGTCGTTGAAGGGGAAGGTGGCATCCCTGACAAAATCCTCATCGAACTTTACAAAGGAGACCAGTTTGAAAGAACCCACAGGATTCTTCGTAAAGTCATTTGCACCGTCATAGATCGGAATGGTCTCTCCGGGCGCCACCCATGTGCCGAGGTCTTCCGTGTCTTTCTGGTAGATGGTGTAGTCGGTGCCGTAGGCAGGAATCACACTGGCGATCTGCCTCGGCAGGCTCTTCTTGGACAATTCCTTACTGAACTTGGTAAGATCAGTCGGCGGCAGTTCAAATGTGCCTGTCTCGGTGTCTCTTCCCACATTGAGAAGGGCCTCCAGTTCCCTGTTACCCCGGAGGGAGTTCCAGAAAGTCTTGTCGTACTCCGGAGAGCGTAAATCTGTAATCTTGTAGTTTTCCATAATCACTTACCTCTCTTTCTTCTGTCGCATTCCGGGCAGGCATACAGCCCGAGCTCATGAGAATTTCTGCATCTGCCGATCTGCTTTAATCTGTGTCCGCACTTCGGGCAGTAGATATCGTAGGCCAGAGCCATTTCGATGTTGTGAGGCTGCATAGCATGAAGGCGGTAGCGGCTGAGATACTTCTGGGACCTATCATCCTCTACCAGATCTTCCGAAAGATACAGGCTGAGCCGTTCCTGTGCACCACTCTCGGAAATATAAGTCGGTGCTGCATTGAGCATGCTGCGGTCGTTCTTGTTGTGAACCAGATCATAAATTCTAGACATAATTCGAACCCTCCTTTGGTTCATCTGCAGGCCGTGCAGGTGAAAAGCACGGTGCCTTTGTGTGCGTCCCGGTTTGCGGTAATCCGTTTCATAGGCCTTCCGCAGCTGGGACAGTGAATGGATGTGTTGCTGCTAATAGCAGATTTTCTGTTGCCGTATTTCAGGTGGTAGTATCCGGGGATAGCTTCCTCCAGATAACTGCCGGTCTCTGCGACGCCTGATTCCTTATTGGTAAAGAACATCGGTGCCGCCTCCTTCCCCTCGGTGTCACAGACGATGAGGGGATGGTATCTTGGTCCGTCAAACATCAGACCACCTCGAATCTGCCCTTACAGAAGGCAAGTGCTTCATCTAGGGTCTTGAAGAAGATGCAGGAATAACCGTACTCCATCTTCCATCTGGGGAAGCCGTCATCCTCCTTGCATTTGGAGATCACAACCGGCAGGCCATTGCGGCCGCGAAGCAGGCGCTCACAGTTGTACCTTCCCCGGTCAAAGTCATGCCTGTCCTTATTGGAAAGTGGCATATCGTCTCCGTAAAAAATATGGAACCTCATTTTGTTTCCTCCTTTCCTTCATCCGTCGCAAGCCGGTTCGTGTATTCAGCCAGCTGATCTACCAGCTTCGGAATTTCCTTTCTGGTCACATCGTGGAAAGTCCGGACGATTCGACAGTCGGGCTTCTCTGATCCATACCAGAGGTAGATCGTGGCTTTCTTGTTCTTCCTTGTTGTGTTCATGCCGCTGATCTCAACGTTGTAGCCATTCCCGAAATCCCGGTACAGGCACCATTCAAGATCAATCGGCTTGATCTCGTACTTGTCCCCACAGGCTTTCTGTAATGCCTTGAGGCCCGGATTGATTGATCCTATTTCCATAGAAAAATCCTCCTTGTAATAATCGTTCCTGGTGATGGCAGGTGATGATCTGGTGATGCTTCTAAAGCCCGACCGTCACCACAGAAATCCAGTAAAATCAATGGTTTCCGCCCTTCGGTGATGAAGGTGATGCTCTTTTCTGATTCATAATCACAATCCTTCCTTGTTTGTATCTATGTCTCCCCTGCCTACAAACAATTTTTGTTTTTGGCAAAGAAGTTTGTAAAACCGTCACCGTCATCACCAAAGCCTCGAAACCCGCATGATTACTGTGTTTCTGACTGGTGACGCCGTCACCCAAGGTGATGATGGTGATGCTTCTTTATAGCTAGACCAGGAAATCCGTGCCATAATCTCCGACATAGAGCTGCTTGCATTCCTCGTTCAGGGTGTAGTCCTTATAGCAGGCACCACACTTCTTATGGACCGTAAGATCCGCATAGGTGCTGCCCAGGTGCTCGGAAAGAATGTCCCGGAACTCCTTGGCGGTCTTGGCGTAGCCATTATTGTTGTCCTTACACCAGGCCCGGTAGACCCGATAAATCTTTGTGGTAGTACAGGTATCAGCCGGGGCAGCAGGATCTCGTCTGCACATGCACTCATTGAAGAAATTCATGACAGTGCTGTTTTCCTCCTGGTAGGCTTCCCGGGCATTAATGACTTCCTGTGGCTCCTGGTAGCGATAGCCATCTGCGATGTAACGTTGGAGCGCTTTCACTGCCTTGTAGATGATGCCTGCCCGTTCCGCATAGAGGCGGCCCAGCAGCTTCTTGTCCTGCTTCTCTTTTGGTATCACATTCAGGCATTTCACAACGATGATCCGGTCATAGACCCACTTGCCATCGTCTCCGCCGAACTTCGGGAGCCGGTTCATACAGAACCAGAGATAACCCTTGTAGGTGAACTCGAATGGCTGTTGGCCCTTGAACTCAGCGAAGACGCTATCGCCGCCAGTGAGCTTTTTGAAAGTCTTTAACTCATCAACGGACAGGAAGCTCATATCGGAACTTCCTGCGAGCCTTGTGCCGTACAGGGCACCGGTACCGAACCTGGCCTCAATCTCCTTGAGGTCTATGCCGATGAAGTTACCCGGGCCGAGCATCCGCTCTACAAGGGCCTTGATCTGGGATTTCCCCGTGTCTCCCTTGCCGACCATGAACAGAGACTTCTTTCCCCGGAATCCCGGTATATTGGAAAGCACCGTGCCGATCCATTCATAAAGAAGGAACTGCACATCTTTCTTTCCATCCGTCAGGGTATCAAGGTAACGGTCAAACTCCGGTGTTTTGGATTCCTGCCCGATCCAGTCACAGGGGATCTGGATGGTGGAATAAACCTCCGGACTATGCGGCTCCAGAGTCAGCCTATCCTCTGTAATTCGAAGCAGGCCATTCTGAAAGTTGATGATGTCTTCATCCGCATTCAGCGCGCTTTCACTCACATAACAGAGGTCCGTCATGATGTGCTGGTAGGCACCACTTACATCACTCATCCGCACAATCTCCGGATCGTAGTCGGCAATGAACTGCTTGATTTCCCCGAGCATCATATCCTGCGAGTAGAGGAGATAGACGCCGTGCTTATAGACATACAGGCGGATTCCCTGCTTGCCGTTGTCCCGGACGAGGATGTAATGCATAGTTCTTCGCACGTGCTCTGCCAGTAACGGAATCGATACAACGGCTCCCTTTTCCGTAAACCTGATGAACTCCGGGTGATTCATGACCGACTTATGGAACTGGCCATGGCAGGCATCAATGCCACACTGGATCGTATCTGCCCGGTAGTCATCCCGTTCCCACTTTTCCCGGTAGAGAGCTGATTGGCGGAACAGCCGGTCGATGGCCTCCGGATCATTCCCTAACCGGAAGGCAAGCATGGCGCAGAGTGCCGCGTCTGCCTCCGACTGTGATCCATAATCAGAGAAGTCCCCCTGATCGAACAGCCTGATGAATTTATGACCGTTCTTCTGTTTCCGGAGGCTGCAGATCAGATCAAAGTCGGCTTTGTCCTCATCAGTCCCACCATCCCGTTTCTCACTGTAACGCTGTTTGGTAGTCCGCCGCATGTTCTTATCGAATGTGGTAAGAACTCCCTTGGTGCAGTCAGTAACCTCCAGATCCCGGATTACATTCCCTGAGTAGGTAGCGAACCGGTTTGTAAGGCCCCCGACGTAGATTTCCAGATCCAGCTTTGAGTTCTTTATATAGAACTCCCGCCTGATCTTGAGGCGGCCCTTCGGGTCCCGCTCCGTAGGCATCTGTCCGATATCAACCTTGCAGATGATGTGGATGCCCTTTCCCCGGACCGACCGCTCCGTGTAGCTTTCACACCGTGCGAGCATGGTCTTGACCAGAGGATCGTCCAGCGGCTTGTCATCGATGTCGATCAGGACATATCCTTCCGGAAGCACAAAACCAACTCCGGATAAGGCTTTCTCCTTTGCAGCTGCTGCAGCTTCCCGATATGTGACCCACTGGTCTGCATGATCCGGAGAGGTCCCGGTGGGCTTGCCCCGTGCCGAGTACGGCACCTTTGTCTTTTTTCCTTTTCGCATCTCAAAGTTCCAGCAGAACCAGATGCGCATGTTTTTCAACTTATCCAATTGGTTTTCTCCTCCCTGCTAGAAAGCATAAAATTCAACCGGATCATTCCTGCTGGGAGTGGATAGTCAGCCATTCCTTAAAGGCATCTACCGGAATCAGGATTCTGGTACCGATCCGGACAACCGGAAAGTCCTTCTCCTTTACAAGCGCATATGCTTTCGGAAGACTGATCCCAAGCTGGTCCGCCAGCTCATGTACGCTCATCGTTTCCTTATTCATCGTTCATCCTCCTTTCTGAAAATGGGTAAAGAAAGACCACTGTTGATCTATGTATGGATCAATTTCAGTGGTCGTTGTTTGTCGTATATTGGCTGTTGTTGTCGCTTTTTGTCTTTGCTTGTCTTATCATTCGGTTCACTGCGTGGTAGGGTGTCAGGTCCTTTACACCGCAGATGTTGGTGCGGTCTAATTTCTCTTCCTGATATTTCTTTCGTCGGTTTTCGCGCTGTTTCACGCGGTCAGTGTACTTTCTCACAGCAGAGCCTCCTTCCTTCGCATAGTATTATCCTCATGGTTCGGACCTTCTGTCGGTCCCAGACATCCGGGAATGGTACGTCCGTGTGCCTGTATATCTCATTTCATTTGAGATAACTGTATTATAGCTCAACTGAAATTAGATGTAAATAGGCTAAATAAATTAGATTGGATTGTAATTGCTTATTGATATTCCATTTCAGATGAGATATATTATGTAATAAGAACTGAAATGAGATGAGGTGACAATAAATGACAATCGGAGAGAAATTGAAAGAGGCAAGACTTGCCAAAGGATTAAAGCAGTCGGATGTCGCATCAAAGCTGGGTTGTGCAGCCACCTCCCTGACGAACTGGGAGAAGGGGAAAGTCAATCCTTCCTTAGAGGTTCTTTCCAGCCTGTGCCAGATTTATGAGATATCAGCGCTGTCCTTATTAAGTAAGAAATACAGATACGAGGACCTTGTGGCCATTGCCGACAAGCCTGTGCCTGACCGGAGTTACGAAGAGCAGGTGGCTCTGAACTTCTCTCAGCCGATCCTATCCAAACTGATCGCGGCGGATGCAGCAAGACGTGATGCCGAGACGAACGCAAGAACCGCTGCCTTCCTGCAGAACACAAATTTGTTGGAACGCTTCGGCGGCCAGATGGACAAGTCGGAGATTGATGCTGTGAGGAATGAGTACGATGCACACGGATCAGCCGATCAGGACATCTTGTTCGCCTTCCACAGTCTTAATAAAGAAGGGAAGCTCGCCTTCCTCTCTATGCTGAGTGGAATGATCTCCGACCAGGACAACCTGCAGCCGTTCAGCAGGATGGACGTAGCGAAAGAATACACATTGAAGAAGATCTCGGAAGAAAAGGACGCTCTTCGAAAGGAGTGATCCCCGGGGCGGGTCTGAATCTCTGTAGCCTAGCTACAGGAGACCGTCGCCCCCTCTCGTGTGCATTTTCGCGAAATTCCGAGGGTGGGGTGCTAATCGGGGAAAATTAGATTGTATTCCGCATATATATGGGCTTTTTCGTGTTGCGTATTACCAAGATACTTATCAAAAAAATAATAAAACTGTGTGTCTTCGGTGTTTTACAGGTAATTTCGTTGACAAACCGTATATATGGTATACAATTATTTTTCAAGCACAACAACACAGAAGGTTACCATGAGCGGGATTGTCAATCAGCATGAAGGAGGTAAAATCTTGAAGATTGTTTTCATTACACCTGCTTCCTCATTACGCAGAATTCCTGTATACAGATGGGGCGGAAAAATATATGGACAGTCTAATTCCATTACCGGTCCTCTAATTCTTGGCGGTATTCTGAAAAAAGCCGGCCATGATGTCTCCGTATATGAGGAACTCAATGCATCTGTTCCAATCAAAAAAATGCTGAAGGCAGATGACGTTGACGTCTTTTGCTTCTCTATCATGACGTCAAATGCGCCAAGAGCCTACGAGCTGGCTGATCTGATTCACCAGAAAACACATGCCCGCGTCCTTATGGGTGGGATGCATGCATCTGTCTGCACGCAGGAAGCCCTCTTGCACGCTGACCAAGTTATCATGGGAGAAGGGGAGAAAGTCATACTCAACGTCGTCGAAGGCCGCATTACGGACAGACTGGTCACGGGAATCCCGGTCTGCAACCTGGACGAGGTTCCATTTCCAGACTACAGTATCCTGAAGACACCGTGCGATGCCGCCAATGTCATCTCCAGCCGTGGATGCCCCTTCCGATGCACATTCTGTACGACCTCCCGTATGTTTGCTCCATACAGACAGCGAAGCGTCGATAATGTCATCGAAGAAATCCGAATGTATAAAAAGCTCGGATTTCAATACATGAACTTCGAGGATGATAACTTTACAGCCGATAAAGAGCGGGCAAAAGAAATCTGCCGCAGGATGATCGCAGAGAATCTGACCTTCAAGGAGACATTCTTCTTCGGACGGACTGATCTTGCCGATGATGATGAAATGCTTCAGCTTCTTCACGATGCGCATCTAACCCGGGTGCTCATCGGAATCGAGTCTCTGAATCAGAATGCCCTCAACAGTATTCACAAAGGACAGAATATCGAAAATATCAAACGAGCCGCTGCGGCCTGCAAGCGCCACAAGATCCGGATGATTGCAAGTATTGTGCTGGGACTTGACGATGACACACTCGAAGATATGAATAAAAGCATTGAATTTGCAAAATCTATAGATGCCTATCAGCTTCAGCCTGCAATCCTCACGCCTTATCCGGGAACCCCGGTATACGAAAACATGGTGGCGGAAGGTCGGATGATCTCCACAACCTGGGAAGACTTTGACATGATGAATGTGACCTTTGTTCCCAAGAATGAGACGCCCTGGGAGTTGCAGCAGGAATTCTATCATGCCGCAAAGTATTTTTATGACTTCCGTTCATGCCACCGGATTGGAGAACTGTTCGGACGCGAATATGGTTTCCGCCGCTTCGGCCTTGCCATCATGACCCGGCTTGGTTCATTTGGAGCAGGCATCGCTGCAAAGGTTGCTCCCTCGTCCGTCTATTATCGGCTGAAACACTTCGCGGATGGAAAAGAGCCTGGCACCAAGGCACTAGAATATCCGAAGGAGTTCTCCTTCCGTTTTGCCGACGCACCTGCCAGGTAACTGTGTTCTATCCTCTTATCATAATGTGTACTGTTGCAGGGGACATCAGTCATGGAAGCCTCCATCAGACACAGCTGTGTTTTCGAAGGTAGTGAGAAAATCATCATAGCGTTTCTAGTAGATCGAATAATTAATAGCTGATACATTATATTGCTTTTGCCTCATCCTCGGAAATTTCGTCTAAACGATATTTCCAGTGATAGACAATCGGCTCACGGTTTACTTCTTCAAAATACAAATAG
>Ga0214925_100774_pt1 | contig 10990 bp, 9 predicted proteins | sample Stichaenrichment_FD_168299 | JGI IMG/M metagenome (GOLD analysis project Ga0214925, IMG submission 168299) | Xylose enriched microbial communities from anaerobic bioreactor in Madison, Wisconsin, United States - 63SRT | ecosystem: Engineered > Bioreactor > Anaerobic > Unclassified | place: USA... | reverse complement strand
GGGTACTACATTTCAACGAGTAACGATAGCAGCATCAAGAGTAGCCTGACTAGTTTGAGTAATCAAACGGTGCGTTACCAAAGTGATGGGACCATTACGTCAACATTTAAGACACCGATTACCGGCGTGGATACACAGCATCCGGATAAGACCTTGGATACCGTGGTCAGCAACAGTACGCTGATTCTTAACGGGACGGACTATACGTATAATACCAAGCTTTCTAGTCATAATACGGTGGTCTATACGCAGGAAGTGGCGGATGGGCCGATCTATTCACGGTACGGTGAGATTCGCTTTAGCCTGACCAATGCGGGCACCGTGACCGGCTATACGCAAGGCTACTTGGCCAACGTCTCAACGTTGCGAGAAAAGACGGAAACCATCTCGGAACGTAAAGCGTTGATCTGGTTGTATCAGTATAATCAGATTCCCAACAATACCAAGGTGGTCTGGACGAAGTTGGCCTACACCCGTTATTTCAATTTAAAGAATAGTAGCGTTTATATTCCGACGTGGGTTATTGCGGTTAGGTCCAATAGTGGTAATAACGCGGGTGTCTTACAACTGAAGCACGTGAATGCCTTTACCGGGGCCATCTTATCCAATGATAGTAACGTAAAGACGGTTAGCGGCTCGACAACGACGAGTGAGTAACGAAAATGATGTGAAGAGGCTGCCGCGGGGTAGCCTTTTTTCATGAACTAAAAGCGCGTTAATTGCGAGATAACGAGATTAATATTAGTTACAAAGCGACTCAGATGCGGTATGATTACGGTATTGAAGTAAAGGAGCGGTCAATTTGGATTTGCGGACGAAAACAACAGTAGCCGATGACTTACGGATCAGTGTGTTATCGAGTGGGAGCACTGGTAATGTTTGCTACGTGGAGAGCCCTAACGAGCGCATTATGATTGATGCGGGCTTGAGTGGTAAAAAGATTGAGAAGTTAATGGGTGATATCGACCGCAAGATGGCAGACGTCAATGCCTTGTTGGTGACCCACGAACATAGCGATCACCGCCAAGCCGTTGGGATCTTAGCCCGGCGTTATGAGCAGTTGAATGTTTATGCTAATGAAGGGACTTGGGACGCCATGAGTTCCAAGATTGGCAAGGTAGATCTGGCACAAAAGCACTTATTTGCGCCGGATACCGTGCAGACCTTTGGCGATATTGATGTGGAAAGCTTTTCAGTTTCCCATGACGCGGCAGAACCGCAGTTCTACGCGATTCACTACCACGGCAAGACGTTTGTCATTTTGACGGACACCGGGTATGTTTCGGAACATGTGGAAGGTATCATTAGCGATGCGGATGCGTACTTGTTGGAGTGTAATCATGACGTGGAAATGTTGCGAATGGGGGAGTATTCCTGGCCCTTGAAGCAACGAATCCTGGGTGATAAGGGTCATCTGTCCAATGAAGAAGGGGCCGATACGCTGATGGATGTGCTGGGTAATCGCACCAAAAAGATTTATCTCGGTCATCGCAGTTTACACAATAATATGCAGTCCCTGTGTCATTTGACGGTGGCGTCAATGATGGAAAATCGAGATTTTGGCGTGGGCCATGACTTCCAATTGATTGATACCAATCCAGAAGAGGCAACGCCACTAGTCGCGTTATAAATTTTATGAAACTTTAGGACTTCAGCACTAAATCATCAAAAAAAATTCACACGCACCCGGTATGATAGGGGTATTAAAATAACGAAGCGGTTGAAGACCGGTTGGTTCGAACCGCTAAATGAGGAGGGTTCGCGCGCGAGCGCAATGTGATGGATAACAATAATAATCAATTTAATAACCAACAACATGATCATAATGAAGAAACCACACCAACTCCGGAACCACGGAAACGGCGGGGTGGCCTGACACTGATGAAAGTGGCAGTGACGGCGGCGGTCGCTGGACTCTTAGGCGGCGGGGTTGCGTACGGCGGTATCAACTACTTTAATAATAGTGGGATGAATGATACGGCGGTGCCAGCCGGGAGTAACTCGACCGGGAACACCAAGACCTCTAACGTCAACGTCAATGTTTCGAGTCAATCAACCAAGGCCTTTAATAAGGTTAAGGGGGCCATGGTCTCGGTGATTAATTTACAGAAGGAAAATAGTAGTAGCGGGACGCTTGGCCAATTATTCGGCTCAAGCTCGAGCTCCAATTCATCGAAATCCAAGTCAGAGCTGGAAGAAGCTTCCGAAGGTTCTGGGGTGATTTATAAGAAGGACGGTAACGTGGCTTACATCGTGACGAACAATCACGTGGTTTCCGGCTCTTCAGCCTTACGAGTTGTGACGAGTTCCGGTAAACAACTGCAAGCGAAGTTGGTAGGTAAGGATTCCGTTACCGACTTGGCCGTCTTAAAGGTTAATGGTTCATCATTGAAGACCGTGGCGTCATTTGGGAACTCAGATAATATCAAGGTGGGTGAAACGGCCTTGGCAATTGGCTCACCACTGGGCAGCCAATACGCAACGTCATTGACGCAAGGGATCATCTCCGCCAAGAAGCGGACGATTGAGACGACTAATTCCTCGGGAACGCAAACCGGGAATGCAACGGTTATTCAGACGGATGCGGCGATTAACCCTGGGAACTCAGGGGGGGCTTTGATTAATGTCGGTGGCCAAGTAGTCGGCATTACCTCATCGAAGATCGCCAGTGATGCGGAAGGCACCAGCGTTGAAGGGATGGGCTTTGCCATTCCATCTAACGAAGTGGTCAATATCATCAATCAGCTGGTCAAGAACGGGAAGGTCGTGCGGCCAGCGTTAGGGATTACCTACGTTGACTTGGCGAACGTTTCTAGTGCGCAACAGAAATCGATCCTGAAGTTGCCATCTAATGTGGAAAACGGGGTCGTGGTGATGAGTGCTTCGGCGGGCTCACCAGCGAAGAAGGCCGGCTTGAGCAAGTACGATGTGATTACGGCGCTGGGCGGTCATCAGATTTCAGACCAATCCACGCTGCGAGATATTTTGTACAAGTATAAGCTGAACGATAAGGTCTCGATCACTTACTATCACAATGGTAAGAAGAAGACCAGCACCATTAAATTAACAGAAACCTCTTCTCAATTAAAGACTAGCTCGACGACGGCAACGTCAGAGAGTTAGGCGCTAAATGAAAGCGACCGTGGGAATTTCCCTGCGGGCGCTTTTTTAGTATGATAAACTGTTTAGTGAAAAGCCGAAACTTACGATGGTGTTGGCCGGAATGAAAGCGCCAACTTGGCGGATAAGGCCGAACGAATCGGTATAAATTGGGAGCAGTAATTCAGGCGATAAAAAAAGTAGATACAAGGCTGTGGATAACTCGGGGAATAACTTTGACCATAAGATGGACGAAAAGTTATGAACAGGGTGAAACCGGGAATGGAACCGGTGCAAAAGTTATCCACAGGTATTGGGGATAACTGTGGATAATAAAAGTATTGATCGCTATTGTGGACGAAAAGACTGTCACCGTAGGGTTTGTAAGCGGACAGAACGAACGCGCGTTTTGTCTGTGTCTTGTGGATAACTAAAAAATCATTGACATTTTAAGAAAAAATAAATGTAGTGGGTCGGGCCAATGAAACCACTATATCTAGGAAAACGGCTTATCCACCTGTGGATAACTTTGTGGATAAGCTGTGCATAGGAGGCTAATTATGAACATTAAATTTGTGGTTGTGGGTAAACTCAAGGAAAAGTATTTCAAACAGGGGATTGCGGAGTATGCCAAACGGCTGTCGCGTTTCTGTAAGTTTTCAATAGTGGAGGTGCCAGATGAAAAGGCGCCGGAGAATTTATCGCAAGCGGAAATGGATCGGGTAATGGCAGAGGAAGGGGAGCGAATACTGGCGAAGATCAAGGACCGCGAGTACGTGTATGCGCTGGCGATTTTGGGCAAGGAACGCTCGTCGGAGGCATTCGCCAAGGAAATTAAGGATTTAACCACGTATGGACACTCGGATATTACGTTCGTGATTGGTGGCTCGCTGGGGTTGACCCCAGCCGTCTTGAAACGTGCCGACACGCAGATTTCCTTTGGTAAGTTCACCCTGCCTCACCAGTTAATGCGGCTGGTGCTGACGGAGCAGGTGTATCGGGCGTTTATGATTAATGAGGGGAGTCCGTATCATAAGTGATGCGGTTTTTCAGGTAAGAATCACTGTGTAAAGTGTTACGGGAATCTGTATTACAAACATAGGTATAGGTATGGTTCTTCAAAAGTTTAGATTTACTGGAGGCGTAATTATCTTTCGACTAAGAAGTATAAATACGATTTTTCAATATAAAGAATTAGAAAAACAAAGTATATATTTTGCACCAGCGAATGCTGAAGATGATATGTATGAAGGTAAATACCCCATGTATTTTGAGGGGGATGACTCCTTGTGGCAATGTCTTTTTGCTATGCTATATAAGCATGTCTCACTCAATTTAGCAATTTGTGGTGAAGAATATGATAAATATATACCAGCGTTTGTTCCTGTAAAAACAGAGTTAACCAGTAGAAACTACGATTACGAAGGTGAAGAGCTTAAAGGATATTTGTCGTTAGGAACGATAGGTTCTCTGATAAAATTATTCGTAGCCTCGGGAAAAGTATATGAGAACCAGTTACGTAAGATTATTATTCAGTATGTACTTTTTCTAACAATTTATTACGAAAAACAATTTAGGGCTCATGTCGATGGTCAGATAGAATCTGAAAACAAAGAAAAACAAATGGTAAAAAAACTTGACGGTGTAAAAAAGATAATAGATGTATTTAAAGAATTGCCGGTCGATAAACCAGGCCTTACAAATATTTTGGCACAAGTCGCTAGAGATCCTTTGCATTATCAAAAAGATTTAGATATTGAGGGTCATCAATTTACTAATTATCAGATGGCCGAAAAATTAATGGATAGTTTTTTTCGAGGATTACGAGATATTACGTTGGAAAATTGTTATATTGCATCGTTTACAGATAATTGTATAGATGCTCGAATGTGGCATGATTATACTAATTATGAAGGTATTGCAATAGAGTATAAAGACGATGAATCAATGATGTTAAGAAACGCCGAAGGAAGTACTCGAAAACATAAATTTAGAAAGGTAAAGTATCGAAAGGCTCGAGGTTTTAATTTCTTTAATTCTATAGGAAAACTACCTGTTCCTATGATTACGGGAATGTTTGCAAAATATGATTGGAAAAATGATATATATAACATAGAAGCAAACTTAAAGAGTCACTATTGGCAGTGGACTGAACAAACTGTGTTGACAAAAGACTATTCATGGAGTACGCAAAGGGAGTCAAGACTAATTATTTCAGATTTTATTGATGGATATTCTTCCGTTAAAAGTAGGACATTTTTTTATGATTTTTCAGAATTGAAATCAGTGACTTTTGGTCCTAAAACTGACGATAAAAATAAAGTGAAGATAATTAAAATACTATCTCAAAAATGTGAGAAAAATAATGTTACCAATTTTCCAATTTACGTTGTATCTAGGAATGATGAGACGGGAAAAATGGAGCGAGAACTGATATTAAAAATCAATAGAAAATCAAATAAGTTGAATCAGTGATACTAGTGGGCGAGAGGAATTAGTGTGGGTCCGTATGCGGTTTTTCGGGGTCTTGTTGATTTGATTATGTTTGTGAACAAAAATCGGGGGGCCTTTGAGGGGCTCCGCCGGTTTTTTCTTGCTGTGTTATTGATATTTTGATTGGCCTCTATACGGCCTAGGGCCTGTCTACTAAGCACGCTGTCCCAGCTGTGCTGCTCCTTGCGAGCATGAACAAGGGACGTTCATGCTCTTGGGTCGCTTGCTACTGAGGTTGATTGTATGATTATCTTTCTCTTGGAATAGGTGTTATTGATGTTTGCTATTGGTGAATGGATATTTGCTGGGGGTGTCGGTCGGCCACAAGCCGCCGTGACCCATGATAACTGTTTCACGTGAAACGCTTCAGTACGTGTTATTATTGAATTGATTAGGATGAGTGTTCCAAAGGACTACAACGTGTTTTATTCCCAATGTATGACTGAACTTAGGTGTGTACAATCAGGAACCGTTGTGTAGTGTGTTACGGGTCTCTATATCATAAATGATGTGGTTTTTGGAGGTCATATCTTTAAAGGGTATTACCATAGATGGAGTAGAATGACATTGAGTAGAGGTTTCCGGCAAGGAGGTAATTTTTTACATATTAAGATTAAACGTTCTCGTAACAATAGAGTCTTTGCTTGGTTTTTAGGTGGTACTGCTAAGAATTATGACTGGGATGCGTGTTACGGGTCATTTAGCTTATTTTGACGTTGACACCATTTCTTGGCTTAGTAGCCTATCTGATCTTGTGGTTACTAATGGAACAAGATTAGGCGAATTGAACAATATGTGAAGAAGGGGTCATAATGACTGAACAAGAGGCAATTAGTTTACTGACGAAGTCCGGATTTGATAGTGATTCGAGTAGTCTGGCTAAGCTGATAGATAGTGGCAGAATATCAGCTACTGGAAGTAGACAACGAGCTGATCTGGATATTGATGAGGTGTCACTGAAAAACTATATTGGAAAGTACCGTGAACTTATGAATGGAAATGGTTTTGACTTTATTAGACGTCATACTGTACTCTAAGGCCGATTTGAAGCAATACGCCTTCATGAAACATGAGGTTGGAGCATAAGTCTCTAAATTTTGGCAATTAAAAACTAGTCCTAGAAATCATAAAATAATTTCTAAGACTAGTTTTTTCGTTACCTTATGTATAACAAGGAAAGCACCTCTGTTATTCTTAGATCGACCAAGAAAAAGGGAGCTGCTTTCTATGCCAATAACCGAAAAACTTTAAAATTAGAGCTTGATTGGGGAGCAGAAGAACACTATATGGTTTGTTTAAAACACAATTGATTTTTTGTAAGTCATTGGTAGTTTTCGGTAACGAATACTACCACTTTCATCTAAAACGTGGACAGTTAAATACCAATGCTTTTGTTTATCTTGATAGAATTTATTCTTGAAATATTTTAATTTCAAATCGTAAATCGGCATGTTGTCAGAGTTTTACATTTTATAGAACCAAGTAGAATATTTAACGTGTGATGACCATGAGTACTTATACTTAATCTTATTTCCCTGCTTAGCTATTTGAAGGGGATCGTGGTGACCATAACCACTACTCATCCCACTATTACCATGTCCACCTTGCAGACGATACGTGGTTTTACTGATTTTTTTATATTGGGGATTGGCTAAGAAAATTTCTGGGGCTAGTTCTTTATTTTTCTTAGTGAAATAACTATTCACAAATGCTTTTTTAACGATAGTCAGGCGATATGTACCAGACCCCTTGATTCCCATATACTTTGGGAACTTTTTTACTGAGTGTGACCATTTCCCACGTAGTGCCTTAGGCATTCCTTTGTGCCACGTTGCGGCTTGGGCGGGTTGATTAAGTGTTGGGGCGAATAGGGACAGACTTACTGTTGCAGTAGCTATTAAGATAGATGTCCTCAGTTTATTCATAAATGCCACTCCTTTTGAGATTTAGTGTTAGGTAAATTATGAAGCTTGGTATATAAACATATAAATCCAGTATACGTAACTCTGAAAGCCCTTCAAGTCCACTATGACCGACCGTTTTCCTTGAGCTTTCCAGCGCATGTTTGAAGCTTCTTTCAATTCATCATTGCGCGTTCTCAGCGTGGTAGTTTAGGAAGGCGACAAAAAACGGCTAACCAGCCTTAGCGACCAGTCAACCGTTTCTCAGCAACCACCACCGCGCGTTTTCTTGCGGTTGGTGATTTTTATTTTATATGCCTGTTCTATCCCAATGCCACCTGTTCAACTGGCTGTGTGTGAGTAGCCATCGCGCTACCAGCCGGCTGATAAATCTTGCGATCCAGAGTTGGGGCCTTGATTGGGGTGTTGGCCGCCGCCATATCCTTGAAGTATTGGACAAAGACATCGGTATCAGCGCCAATGGAGGCCTTGATCGGTGTGTTCTTGAAAGCGTAGAAATTATCACCACCACCATGCAAGAAGTCATTGATCACCACGCGATAGGTGGCCGTCATGCTGACCGGGGTCCCATCGTCTTTCTTGATATCAACGACCTTGTACGGCTGTTTGGCATCATGATTATCTGTATAAGTGTAACGCAAGCCCGAGATTTGTAGGTAAAAGGCTTGGTTTTCATCGTATTGCTGGTTCAGCGCATCCTTAATTTGTTGGCCCGTCATCTCGACCACTTGTAAAATATTGCCAAATGGTTGAACGGCCACGGCCGCGCCCCAAGTGATATCGCCTTGTTTCGTGACCGCCAAATCGGCACGAACACCACCGTTATTAGTCATCGCAAAGTCTGGTGCTGTTCCGGCCTTTTGGGCTTCGTAACGTTGCGCATCGACCACTAATTCTCCGGCGGCATTTTCCATGGTCTTACTGTTGTTATTGCGACCGGTGATGGGTTCCGGTGTGGCCGCCTTACCGATAACCGTATTAACCTTTGGTGCCACTCGCTTATCCGCGTCCTTCACAATCGCAGTGACTTTCGCGTTACTCTTAGCCTTGGGATTGGCTTTAGCTGGCAAGACAGGGTAGACATGGGATTCTAAGTGCATAAATTTCCCGGTTTTCGGATTGATATAGCCTTGCGTATCGTTATAAGCTTTCCCGGTGTAAACGGCCTGGACCACGTGAGTTTTGCCTACCGTAGCATTGGCATATTGGTGAGAATGGCCGGCAACGTACAGCCCAACGTGATTCTGCTTATCCAATTGATTAACTTTATTCAGGATAGATACGGCGCTACCGTCAGTTTTGCCATCTTGGCTGGCAATGCCCGTGTGAGCCATTACCACAACGGCTTTGACGCCCTTTTTATTTAAAATCTTGTCGTACTTCACAATCGTCTTGGCTTCATCCAAAACTTGGTAGTTTTGGTAGTTTTTCAACAGAGTCAGATGGGGAAGATCGGTGGTTTCAATACCGATAAAGCCAACCTTGGCCGTCTTTCCATGGGCCTTAATCGTTTTAATGGTATAGGGCTTGTAACCGTATGGAATCTTATGATTAGACTTCTTAACCACATTGGCCACGACCAAGTTAATCTTTGAGGCTTGATGTGGATAGTTTTTAATCAAGGAATCGGCACTGGCCGCGGGTTTATGGCCTTTCAAAATGCGGTTAAATTCACCCAGACCGTGATCAAATTCATGGTTCCCCAACGTCCCAATTTGAAAGTTCATCGCCCGCAGTGCGTGCATCGTCGACTCATGGGCTAACAGTGTTGAGTTAGCTGGTGAGGCGCCGACCATGTCACCGGCTTCAACCCGGAAGGTATTGGCCGTCTTGACGTGTTGGCTTTTTTTGAATTGGTTTTGCGCCTGGTCCAATGAGCCACTTAACCGGGCTACGGTTCCCACATCATTATAGGTTTTCGTCCCGATGGTGACGCTCCCCGTGGTTTCCAGGCCACCGTGTAAGTCATTAATACCGAGGATTTGGATGGGGATGGCTTGTTTGTACTTTTTAGCCACTTTTTTGAATCCCGGTTGGCTGGTGGGGACGCGATACTTGTCGGTTTGCGTGGTGACTTTGGCGGCTTGGGCAGTATCGCCTAGATTTGAAAGCGTGGTGGTACTCCCGACAACTAACAGTGGTACTAATAAACTATAGAGCAATTTATGCTGATGAACGATGCGCATGATGACAACTCCTCCTCAAAGAATGTGTATTTGGCACGTCCTAATCATATCAATGAAACCGATTACCGTCACGAAGTAAATGGCGTATAGGTTTGCAATTAACGAGATAAAAGTTGAAAGGCTAGAAAATAAGGGAAAGCCAGCCGCGTTTATTATTTTGGTGATACACCAGTGAATTTTTCTAAACGGAAGAGTTGTTCATTATCGGGGCGTGTTTGGTGATTTTTAGGCCGGTAGCCCAGCTTTTCATAGAAGCCCAAGGCGGTAATTGATGCCGGAATTTCAACCCGTTTGGCAGTTTTAAAAAAGGCATCTTGTTCCAAGGTCGTCACGATGGCGTGGCCAATTCCCTTGCCCTGATACTCGGGTGAAACGAAAATATCAAACAGACTGGCCTCATCAGCTTTCCCCCAATAAGAACCAATCGCCCCCGTCCCCACGAGCTCGGTTCCTTCATAGAACACATAAAAGTGGGTCCAGGTGGCCTTATCGACGAGATCTTGGGGTTGGAGTTTAGCGATTGTGGCGGCCAGATAGTCGGCGGTATAATCCTTTCGATTAGTTGTCAGGAGTGTCGTCGCGATGAGCTGAGCCGCGGCCGCAGCATTGCTTGCGCGAAGGTAGTGGTGGGTTAGAGCCATCTAAAGCACTTCCTCAATAAAATTGATTTCTAATTGTATTTTAATCTTAGGCGTTGGCGGATGCAATCCTTATTGGCGAAAAGTGTAGACTATACTTGTTGTTGCAAAAGTTCGTATTGTTGTCGGAGCTTTTTGGGGGTGGATTTACTAGTTTAAACGATTCGTAAAAACTAACTTGAATTTTGAACTAGTCTATCAGGTTAGATTATATATAATAGAATCAAGTAGATTTCAGAAGATGAAGCGAAGAAATAATGATGTTCATTAAAAAATATATCTATAATTGGGGTGGAAGTAACGTGAAACTTTATAAAGTTAAACCTGATAGTACCGATCAATTGCTCTTGAGTGAAATTGATTCAATTGGTTTTACCAAAGAAAAGAGATTACAGAATCTCATTGAAGACAATATTAGTCTCACGTTGGGAATCAATTTTATAGCATCGGAGTTTACGGTTGGAAAATATCGTATGGATACAATCGGGTATGATACGGAGGTACAGTCATTTATCATTATTGAATGGCAGATTGCAAGAAATAACTTGAACAAATTTAGTAACGCAGATTACGCAAAAAGACCTCAATCGGTGTTCGCCAATTTAAACATTTGAGTGGTCGGGAATTCAAATACCAGTTAATTTGAATCAAT
>Ga0214925_100772_pt1 | contig 11007 bp, 10 predicted proteins | sample Stichaenrichment_FD_168299 | JGI IMG/M metagenome (GOLD analysis project Ga0214925, IMG submission 168299) | Xylose enriched microbial communities from anaerobic bioreactor in Madison, Wisconsin, United States - 63SRT | ecosystem: Engineered > Bioreactor > Anaerobic > Unclassified | place: USA... | reverse complement strand
TTGTGCCCAGATTGTTCCCTGGAATTATCCCTTGTTAATGGGTGTTTGGAAGTTGGCACCAGCTTTAGCGGCAGGAAACAGTGTCGTTTTCAAGCCAAGCGAAATAACACCTCTTTCTACTGTTAGATTATTTGACATTTTCGACGAAGTTGGTCTTCCTGCAGGCACTGCAAATTTGGTGATTGGCACTGGTGAAAGAGTTGGTGCTGAACTGGCACGTAGTCAAGATGTTGACATGATCACGTTTACAGGTAGTACAACTGTTGGACGGTCAATCATGCGATCAGCCGCTGATAACGTTAAAAAGATTGGTTTGGAACTTGGTGGTAAGTCTCCTAACATTATTTTTAGTGATGCTGATTTTGAAGGCGCAATTGAATGGGCGATGTTGGGTATCTTTTTAAATCAAGGCGAGATTTGTTCAGCGGGATCAAGAATTATTATTGAAGAAAGCTTGAAAAATAAATTTGTTTTAAAACTAAAAGAACGTGCTGAGGCGCTAACGATCGGTAATGGGCTTGATAATCCCGACATGGGTCCGCTTGTTTCCAGGCATCAAATGAGGCGGGTTTTGGAATATATTCAAATTGGAAAGGATGAAGGCGCTAAATTGGTTTGTGGCGGTTATCAACTAACCAATACACCCTATGATCTTGGGAACTTTATTGCGCCGACTATTTTTGACGATTGCACTTCAAGTATGAAGATTGTTAAAGAAGAAATTTTTGGCCCAGTCGTGACAATTCAGACTTTTCGAAACGAACAAGAAGCCATTAAATTAGCAAATGATACGCAATATGGACTTGCAGGAGCCGTTTTCACAAAAGATGGTGCCAAGGCACTTCGAGTGATTAAGGAAATCCGTGCAGGCATTACATGGATAAATTGTTACAACCCAACATTTAACGAAGCTCCTTGGGGTGGCTATAAAATGAGTGGTATTGGGCGTGAACTGGGTGAAGATGGTCTTCTAGAGTATCAAGAAACAAAACAAATTAATATCAATTTAAATCCTGGACCAGTGGGATGGTATATACATTAGGCATTGTTTGTAAATAGCAAAATAACTAAAAAACGCTTCGAATGGCAGTCCCTGCTAGTAGTAGGAATGAACCGATTCGAAACGTTTTTATTGGTAAAAATATTAAACTTAATTATTTGTCTGCATTGTTGTATGAATCAAGATGTTCATCCAGCATTGTTAGGGCAGTTGTACAATCTTCAATTTGTTCATTGGACAGTTGCAGTAAATCTTGACAACTGTTAACACGATCATAGACAGTATCTCGTTGCTCCAGTGCCTTATCGGTTAATTGAATAATAACCGTTCTTTCATCTTGAGGGCTTCTAGTCCGAGTGATCCATCCATGACTTTCAAGTCGTTTTAACAAAGGTGTTAAAGTGCCACTATCCAGATGAAGATGTTTACCGATCTTCTTAACGGACATTGGTGCGTTTTCCCAAAGGGTTAACAAAGCAATGTACTGTGGGTAGGTTAAGTTGAAAGGTTTTAAGGCGTCTTGGTAAAACTTATTGAATTTTTTATTGGCAGTATAGATCTGAAAACATAACTGGGTGTCAAGTCTGATTGGTTGTGTTTCTGGCATTTGGTTCAACTCCGTTCACGTAGTGTATAATAACATTGTAAATTATTTTGTTTTAAAAGCAAGGCATTTATTTTAACAACGATTAAATTGTAGTCGATTATCTAACTTGGTCAAGGGGGATTTTTACATAATGCAAATGAGCAAAATTAGATTCAGCACATGGCTTTGTGTTATTAGCGTTATTTCTATGATTGGATATTTAGGTTATTATGGGTACTGGCTTTTTAAAGGTCAGCCAAAGTTTTCAAACCAATCACTGCTGCTAATTGAGGTTGGCATTGGCATTATAATTGCAATGTTACCCTTCTTCATTGAATGGGTTGGCCATTTTTATTTTCCACAAGTGGAATTAATTTTCTTTTACATTTTCCTATACATGTCTATCTTTCTAGGGTCGGGTTTGCAATTCTATGGTGTTCAATATTGGGACAAATATGAACATATCTTATCTGCAATTATGCTGGCTGGTTTAGGATATGCTATTTTTCAGGGTATTTCTCGATCAAAAAGGAATGCCTGGGATATGCCATTTTTGATGAGTCTGTTTTCATTTACATTTGGCGTTACATGTGGTGTCTTTTGGGAATTTTATGAGTTTACAGCAGATGGCCTTGCCGGATTGAATCTCCAGCGGTATGAAGCTGCAGGTCGGATGCTGATTGGTAGAGCAGCACTTATGGATACAATGACTGATTTGATTTCCGATGTAGTTGGGGCACTGTTAATGGCAGTTATTGGATATCTTTTGATGAAGAGAGATCCTAATGCAAGCCGATTTTTGGTATTTCGATCAAAACGTCAAAATATCTTTTCAAGTTACAACTTTTAGTGTAAAATAAGATATGTTGTTTTGTTGCCCCAATGGCGGAACTGGCAGACGCGCAGCGTTCAGGTCGCTGTTTGAGTAATCAAGTACAGGTTCGAATCCTGCTTGGGGCATATTGATAACGTATTGAAGATTTTTTTAAAAGAGGATCCCGTTAAACCAACGTTTAGCGAGATTCCTTTTTTAATTAACACTAGAAAACATAAAAAGAGCGGTTGGACAAAATTTAGGTTTGTCACAACCACTCCATCATGCTTATCAATGAATGTAAACTGTCAGTACTGTTATCATTCCGAAAATGACGCCGGGGACGTTAGATATAATGACTGGCCAATCTTTATAAGTTTTAAACCAACCATATCCGACCCATAAAATGGCATTTACCATGGCTACAAGCGGCTGAATCGGAGAAACCGGATGACCAGAAAAGTTAGCTATGATTTCTGGGATATAAGAAACATACATCGAAATGCAGGTGAAGGTTGCTATTTTGCCTAATAGTTTGATCTTTTTGACATGATTGGGATTAAGGGCTTTTTCCCCTTCTGGATATTTTGAAGTATCGAAACGCATGTTGTATTCTCCTCCTTCGTAAATTGCTTTTAACTAATAATCTATTGCCATTTAAAAAAGTTTTTCTAAATATTGATGTCTCACTTTAGCGACAATTGTTTGCTAGAATATCATGTTATTGTATTTATTTTTAATTCTTTAGTCATATTTAAAGACTTCTTAATGATTAACAATGCCATTTTTCTAGAAAAATGAAGAATCGTTGTAATCACCTTCTATTGTGATTAATTGTATAATTTAAGCCCTACTAATTGCTTTTATTTAATAAAAACAGCATTATAATAATTGTAGAGACGTTGATTACGCTTACACAGAAAGGATGAGACACGATGTATGAACACATTCTTGTACCACTTGATGGTAGTCGTAACTCGAAGCAGGCACTCGAAGAAGCAATTAGTTTGGCAAAAAAGTTTGATTCAAAGCTGAGTTTGTTAACAGTTATTAATAATACAAACTTTTATTATGGTGCAGGTGCGGCGGGGATGCCACCCAGCATGTATGATGACCAGAAGAAGATGGCTGATAAGATATTAAACGATGCTAAAAAATATGTTGATGAGCAGGGAGTCTCATATGAAACATCGGCAGATATTGGTAATCCCAAAAACATTATTGCGCATATTTATCCCGATCAACATGGGATAGACTTGATTGTGATTGGTAAGTCTGGGGTGGACGCTTTAAATCGATTACTAATTGGTTCAACGACTGCTTATGTTGTCAGAAATGCAACGACCAAAGTATTGGTTGTTAACACTAAAGACTAGTCAGATTGACAATGCGGTTCATTTAAGAGCGGATTATTGAATGTTTTAAATAAAGAGCATCTATCAAACATTTGAATGAAAAATGTTTGATAGATGCTCTTTATTTAAAAACAAAAGGATTTTAAACGAATGATTAAAGTTTATCAGAAACACGATACGGTTTTTCATTTGATTTGGAATCTGTACTGGTTTCATTACTGTGCGTTATCGCGTCATCAGCAAGGAAAATATCAAATGATTGATTGTTCGTTCCATGAACAACCAACACTTTTTTGTCAGCTTCTTGTTTTTGTTTATAAATTTGTGCAGTTTTCACAGCTTCATTATGGTCATGAAAATTACCAATTGAGTCCCCCGGGTTAAAGAATACTATTTCATCCATAGGTACCGCTCCCTTCAATGCTTTTTCATACTCTTAAAACCAGTATAACTTATATTGGTGGTAAAATGAAATTCAAAGCCGGTTTGTTTGCATTGTGACGCCGGTTTTTTAAGAAAACATTATACTACTGGTAGCTGTGGCCGTTATCTGATAAAATAAAAACCGTTATGTTCGGTATTTAAGGCTAACAAAGTTAGATTTACAACAAAAGGGGAATTGATTATGTGTGGATTTGTTGGTTATGTTAACCAAAAAGATGTTCCTGAAGGTACAATTAATGACATGGCAGACAGAATTAAGCATCGTGGTCCGGATGACGAGGCTTATTTTGCAGACGAAAACGTATCAATGGGATTTCGACGACTTTCCATCATTGATTTAGCCCACGGCCGTCAGCCGATGTTCAATGCTGACCAGACAAAGGTACTAACTTTTAATGGTGAAATATACAATTACAAAGAAATTCGAGAAGAACTTCGTGATCTTGGATACGAATTCAAGACCGATGTTGATTCTGAAGTTTTAGTTTATGGGTATGAAGAATGGGGACCAGCACTTCTTGATAAATTAAGAGGAATGTTCGCGTTCGTTATTTATGATAAAAAAAATAATGAAGTATTTGGTGCAAGAGATCATTTTGGCATTAAACCCCTTTATTACTATGACGATGGAGACACATTCCTTTGGGGATCTGAAATAAAAGCTTTTCTCGAGCATCCGAATTTTAAAAAGGAACTCAATTTACGCCTCTTGCCAATCCATTTGAGCTTTGAGTTTATTCCTTCAAGAGAAACGATGTTTAAGAACGTTTATAAATTGCTCCCCGGTCAATATTTCCTTCATAAAGATGGCAAGACCGAAACACATCGTTACTATAAATTCAATTATGATCATATTGATAACAGTCAAACAATTGAAGGCGATGCTGATAAAATTCAAAAGATTGTTGATGATTCGGTTAAGGCCCACATGATTGCGGATGTTGAAGTCGGTAGCTTCTTATCAAGCGGTATTGATTCAAGTTATGTATTAAATGAAGCAGCAAAGCTTAAGCCAATTCAATCGTTTTCAATTGGGTTCCATCATTCTAAATATAGTGAATTGGCATGGTCGACAGAATTTGCCAAGACAATTAAACAAAAGAACACCCCGATTTACATGGATGGCGATGATTACTTTAATTTCCTGCCAACCATGATGTATTACATGGATGAGCCACTGTCTAATCCAGCAGCAATTCAACTTTATTATTTGTCAAAAGAGACTTCTAAACACGTTAAAGTTGCATTGTCAGGTGAAGGCGCCGATGAGTTCTTTGGTGGCTACAATACGTATTTGGAATCGATTCCTTTTGACCGTTATCAAAAATATGTACCGAAACCGGTTAGAAAAGGACTGGCTGCTGTTGCCCGTAAATTGCCTCGTTTCCATGGTAAACGTTTCTTGGTTAGAGGGGCACAGCCCTTGAGCGAACGATACTACCGGGTTAATTACGTCTTTAATTATGATGATCGCAGCAAAGTGCTTAAAGATCCTTCAATTAATGTTGATTCCGGTTCTTATACCAAGCACATTTTTGATGATGTCGCTGGTAAGGATGAGATGACACAGATGCAGTACTTTGATATTAATACCTGGTTGCCATACGACATTTTACACAAAGCTGATCGAATGAGTATGTGTAATTCATTAGAGGTTCGAGTACCTTTGGTTGATAAAAAGGTTGCTGAGTTTGCTTCTACAATGCCGGTTAAGACTCGAATTACACCTGAAGAGACTAAGATTGCGTTGAGAACGGCTGCTGAGCGAGAGATGCCTAAAAAGACTGCTTTAAAGGAAAAATTAGGTTTCCCTTCACCAATTGCCAGTTGGATTAATGATCCGAAATATCATGAACGGATTGTTCATGAATTCCATTCAGATACAGCCAAAAAGTTCTTTAACGTTGATCAGTTGGATTTCCTACTTAAGCAACATGCCGAGGGTAAGTCCAATATGCAAAAGATTTTTACGATCTATACGTTTATCTTGTGGTATCAAATTTACTTCCCTGAAGATACCACTGAAGACACAGTTAAATTGGTTCACCGTACCAAGATTTAGAATTTGATTAGAATGGAAGGTGCATAAATTGGCACAAATTACTGTTGATGAAGTGTTAATGCTTCTTAAGGAACATGATTTACTAGTCAAGAGTCAATTTAGTCGCTTGGACCAAAGTTTCCAATCAGTTGCCTACAATTCTAAAGTTGTTTCTGATAATTGTTTGTTTTTTTGTAAGGGAAACTTTCGAGAAGCGTATTTGGCAGACGCCCAGCAACGTGGTGCCAGTGGATACGTTTCAGAAAAGCAATATCATAATGTCACTATTCCAGGAATCATCGTTAAAAATATCCAAAAATCAATGTCGCTGCTAAGTGCGGCATTTTTTGGGTTTCCGCAGAATAACTTACCAACGATTGCATACACTGGAACAAAAGGTAAGACGACATCTGCCTACTTTACCAAATCGATACTGGATAAGGTTTATGATCGAAAAGTGGCATTGTTTTCCACAATTAATACGGTTGTTGGAAATAAGTCTGAAGATGTGATTAAATCCAGTTTGACAACGCCGGAGTCTTTAGATTTGTTTACAAACATGAATAAAGCAGTTCAGAACAACATGACTCATTTGATTATGGAGGTTTCTTCACAGGCATATAAAAAGCAGCGGGTTTACAACCTTCATTATAATGTCGGCGTTTTCTTGAATATCTCACCAGACCATATTGGTCGAAATGAACATCCGACGTTTGCCGACTATTTACATTGTAAGGAACAATTGTTGGTTAATTCAAAAAAGTGTGTCATCAATGCTGATAGTGATCATATGGTGGACGTTTACTATACTGCAAAAGCTACCAGTCAGCCCGAAGATATTTTTGTGTATCATCGTAAAGGGTCGACAATGAACGAACAATTGCCTAAAGATTTTGAATATCAGTCGCTTGCTGATTCATTAAGTGAGAATAAAATTCAACTTATTTCTGTTAGTGATAAAGCAAAACGACTTGGAATAGATGGTACTTATGAAATCAGCATTGCTGGTGATTACAACGAGGGTAATGCCGTTTCTGCAGCTATTACAAGTGCTATGATGGGAGCGCATCCAACAGAGATTGAATATGGATTGTCTCATACGACGGTTCCGGGTCGAATGGAAATTTATTCAACAAAGCAACATGGCACAATTTATGTTGATTATGCGCATAACTATGGCAGTTTGCATTCAGTTCTGGATTTTCTTAAAAAGCAGTCGCCGGACGGAAACGTGATTGTTATTACGGGAAGTACAGGAGACAAGGGAATTGACCGTCGTGAGGGGCTGGGAAAGGCAATTAATGAATCAGCCAACGTAGCTTATCTGACAACGGATGACCCGGCAACTGAAGACCCCAAAGTAATTGCGGATGAAATTGCGGCTCATATTGATCCAGCACGCGTTAAAACAAGTTACATTGCTGACAGAACGTCTGCTATCCAAAAAGCCGTTTTGGAAAGTAAACAGGGAGATCTGGTTGTTGTGGCCGGCAAGGGTCATGATGCCTTTCAAAAAATTAATGGAAAAAATGTGCCGTATGCGGGCGATGCGACAATAGTAGCAAATTTAGTGAAAGGACTATGACTTTAAATGACTAATCAAAGCACCGACTTCACCCCAGTTTTATTAGGCAGTGATTTTAATGTCTATGGTATGGCTCGAAGCTTGTACGATATTTATGGCAAACCGGTTAAAGCGTTTGCCGAGGTAAGTTTGGCACCAACCCGGTATACGAAAATCGTTGATTTGGAATTGATCCCTGGATTCAGTGAAGATCCGGTTTGGATTGACGAGATGAAGAAAATCAAAAAACGATATGCTGATCATAAGGAACCTGTTATTTTAATTGGTTGTGGCGATGGTTATGCTGAACTTATTTCAAAACATAAGGCAGAACTCGAAGACGTTTTTGTATGCCCATATGTTGATTATGAAATGCTTCGGAATTTGAACAACAAAGAGAATTTTTACAAGATGTGTGATAAGTATGACTTGCCATATCCAAAGACAAAGATCATCACAAAAGCGATGTATGAGTCTGGTGAGGAAATAACACAACCCTTTGGATATCCGGTTGCGCTCAAACCTGCAAATAGTGTTGAGTGGCTTGATATTCATTTTGAGGGACGTAAAAAGGCATTTATTATTCAAAATGAAGCAGAATTTAAAGACGTTGTCGCAAAAAGTTATACTAACGGTTATACGTCGGATTTCATTCTTCAAGATTTCATTCCTGGGGATGACAGTCATATGCGGACATTAAACGTCTATGTTGATAGGAATCATCAAGTCAAGTTGATGTGTTTGGGACACCCGTTGTTGGAAGATCCTGCACCGGCAGCAATTGGGAATTATGTTGCAATTATTCCTGAATATAATCAAGATATCTATAATCGGGTTCAGAAATTTTTGGAAGAGATTGAGTTTACCGGTTATTGCAATTTCGATATTAAATTTGATACACGTGATCAATCTTATAAGTTGTTTGAAATTAATTTGCGGACCGGAAGAAGCAGTTTCTTTGTGACCCTTAACGGCTATCACCTTGCCGATTGGATTGTACAGGATTATGTTTATGATTCATTGACAGATCAACAAACGGTTTATGCAAATAAAGATAAACAGCATTATTTCCTTTGGTTAGGCGTAACACCAAAGATTTTTGAAAAGTATGCAAAGGAAAACGACGTAAAAAAACATGCCATGCAATTAATTGATGAAGGTCGCTATGGTGATACATTTTGGTACGCTAAGGATAAAAGTTTAAAGAGGTTTGCGTTATATAAATGGATGATGCATAACTATGTTAAAGACTATAAACGTTACTTTGTCGCCAAATAAGGACTGAAATTAAATGAAAAACTTTTTTACGATTATTGGTGGAATGGGAACTGAGGCTACAGAACTTTTTATCCATATTCTAAATGAACGAACACCTGCCAAAAAAGACCAGGAGTATTTAAATTATATATTGGTTAACCATTCAACCATTCCTGATCGAACTGACTATATCTTGGACCATAGTAAGCCCAACCCATTTATTCCGTTGGCCGAAGATATTAAGCAGCAGAGTCAATTGGATCCAGACTTTTTCGTTATTCCGTGTAATACTGCTCATTACTCGTTTGACGATCTTCAGGCGTTGACCAGTGTTCCGATTTTGCATATGCCCAGGGAGACTGTGAAGGACATTAAACATGATGTTCCCAGTGCAAAGCGAGTCGGGCTGATTGCGACACGTGGAACCCTTCATGATGGTATATATGATCGGGAGATTCGCCATGCGGGCTATGATTTGGTAAAGCCTGACGAAAAAACGGCTAACCAGACAATGGAATTGATCTACGATGATATCAAAGAAAAGAATCAGGTTGACGGTGATCTGTATCATCAAATCCTGTCGACAATGGTTAATAAGTTTTCCTGTGATGTTGTTATTCTTGGTTGTACTGAACTATCCGTTGCTCAACAGCGGGCAGGCGATCATTCATTTCCAGTGATTGACGCACAAACGGTATTAGCAAAGAGAACAATTGAATTGGCACTAAAAAATCGAGGAGTTGCTGATAAGCAACTGGATTAAAAAGCTCCAAAAATCGGCTGCAATAGTTTCATAAATTAATTAATTGCATAGTTTATGCAAAAGTAAAACGGTCAGCTTTTTAAAAGTTGACCGTTGTTTGTATGCCCGCACCGATGACTCCCAAAATGATGAGAATCCAAAGTAAGCGGGGTGTGTAATTAATTTCCTGTTTTCTGCCGTATGCTGTTTCGGATAAAGCAATGATAATCAGCGTTATTATGGCACCAATTCCAACTAATAGTGGATGGCGATGGAATGAGCGCAGTCCAATGACAACTTGGCTGATAACAATCATCCAATAAAATAACCGAGAGATCATCATAGAATCGATGACCCGTTTTTTAATATTTCGAGTAAGTCCCCAAATAAAATTAATAAGTAAAATTGCCCAACACACGTAATTGAGTGTAATCCACATTCCGCGATCACCCCTTTAATATTAAGTATCTTTAATTTGTAAGAAAATTGCAATTGTTTTTCATTTTCTTTATAGATAAAAAATGTTTATGACAAAGGCCCGCTGGCATGATATAATATTTATTAGTTATTCTTGACATGCGGGTATAGTTTAGTGGTAAAATCCAAGCTTCCCAAGCTTGTGTCGCGGGTCCGATTCCCGTTACCCGCTTCGTACAAAGTATGATGTACGATCCAGGTGGTTGTTGTATTTGTTGACAAGTTAGTGACAACAAGTTAACATACATCTGGTACATGATGATTATTCAATAATAAAAGAGGAGTAGTTGGTTAATTAAGTAATGAGCGATTCCGGGATGGTGAAAGCCGGAATACTTATCCAACGAAGCGTGCTTTTTAGAATACTAAATTAAAATAAATTGAGCGGATATTTATATCAATTAGAGTGGTACCGCGGGGTTACTCGTCTCTTACAATTTTTTGTTGTAAGGGATTTTTTGTATAGATATCTATGGAGGGAACAGCAATGGATTACAAAGCACAAGTTACTAATTCAATTCTTAGCGTTTTAAACGATGAACTTTCATCAGCAGAAGTGTACGAAAAGTTGGAACAACCGAAGTCACTATCGATGGGCGATTTAGCATTTCCAGCCTTTTCGCTGGCCAAAGTTTTTCATAAAGCACCAAACCAGATAGCTGCGGATTTGGTTTCAAAAATTGACCAGACATCTTATGAAAAAGTTGAAGCAAAGGGCGCATACATT
>Ga0214925_100771_pt1 | contig 11084 bp, 15 predicted proteins | sample Stichaenrichment_FD_168299 | JGI IMG/M metagenome (GOLD analysis project Ga0214925, IMG submission 168299) | Xylose enriched microbial communities from anaerobic bioreactor in Madison, Wisconsin, United States - 63SRT | ecosystem: Engineered > Bioreactor > Anaerobic > Unclassified | place: USA... | reverse complement strand
AAATTGTGGTAGATGATTTTAAGTTAGAGATAGCGAGGCCTATGTGCCTCTTTTTTTATTTTAAACAAAAAATCTTACCGACGGGTGTGTGACTTGACACCCATCAGTAAGAAATATTATAGAGCCACTGTTTAAGTAGTTGCCCGCCTAAAAAAATCAACTTTTTTCGCGAAAGCTCTTGTCAAGGACACGTTTTTATGGTTTAATTAATAACTGTGTTAAGGCACAAGAGTTGCTGACTTAGCTCAGTTGGCAGAGCACTTCACTAGTAATGAAGGGGTCGGAGGTTCGAATCCTCTAGTCAGCATATTTTAACCGTCACCTGCAGGGTGGCGGTTTTTTCTTGCCTAAAATCCTTCAAGCTTTTATAAAATTTGCTTCATCCGGTTTGGACTATAATGTAACTATAGTATGAAAATTACAGAAATCAGGAGGAAGAAAATGGCACTCATTGAACTCAAGCAGGTGGCCTACCAGGCTGGTGACCAGGAAATCCTGCAAGACGTTTCCTTTGCCGTGGAGGAGGGGGACTATCTCACCTTGACCGGGCCGTCGGGCAGCGGGAAAAGCACGACTTTGAAGCTGATCGCGGGCTTGATCTCGCCTAATAAGGGAGAGATTTTTTACCAGGGGCAAAATCTTGATAACCTGGACCTGGTCCAGTACCGCCGGCAGGTGTCCTACTGCTTCCAGCAGCCAACCTTGTTCGACGAAACGGTTAAGGACAACCTGGCCCTGCCTTTTGCCATCCGCAAGCAGGAGTTTGATGAAAAGCGGGCCCAGGAAGCCTTGAAGCAGGTGGATTTGCCAGCTGACTATTTGGACAAAAAGATTACCACCCTGTCTGGCGGGGAGAAGCAGCGGGTAGCGCTGATCCGCAACCTGCTTTTCCGGCCGGAGGTCCTCCTTTTGGATGAGGTGACGACCGGGTTGGATGAAGAGAGCAAGCAGATCGTCCACCAGCTGATCGCCCGGGTGCACCAGGAGGGGACCACGATCGTGCAGGTGACTCACGACCAAGAGGAGCTGGCCGCTTCCAAGCAGCTCCTGCACATGGAAAAAGGAGGAGTTCTTAAATGAAATCAATGGCTGTCAGCGATCTGTCATTAATCTTATCTTTTGCCCTGGTTCTGGTGTCCGTGGCGATTTCCTGGAAGGAAAAGCTGGGCTTGACCAAGGATATTTTTTATAGCGTTGCCCGGGCTATCGTCCAGCTGGTCATCGTCGGCTATGTTTTAAAGTTCATCATGCAGGTCAACAATGCCATTTTGACCCTCTTGATGACCTTGTTTATCATTTTTAACGCGGCCTGGAACGCCAACAAGCGGGATCCCAACCCGAACCGCCAGCTCTGGCAGTCAATCGTGGCCCTCTTGATCGGGACTTACATCACATTGGGCGTTTTGCTGCTGACTCAGACGGTGAAGCTAAAGCCGATGCAGATTATTCCGATTACGGGGATGATTGCTGGTAATGAGATGGTGGCCATGGGCCTGTGCTATAAGGCTTTAGCCACGGGTTTTCATGACCAGCGCCAGCAGGTTTTGGAAAAAATCGCCCTCGGGGCTGACGTGAAGACGGCCAGCATGACCATCCTGCGGCGGAGCATCAAGACCGCCATGCAGCCGACGATCGACTCGGCTAAGACGGTGGGGCTGGTCAGCCTGCCAGGGATGATGTCCGGCTTGATTTTTGCCGGCGTGGACCCAGTTTACGCCATTAAGTATCAGATCATGGTCACCTTCATGCTTTTATCAGCGACTGGCCTGGGCGCCGTGATCGCGGGCTACCTGTCCTACCGCAATTACTTCAACAAGCGGAGCCAGCTGCGGGAAGAGGAGTAGACTTGACGCGCATCAGTAAGAAGTATTATAGGGAAAAAGCTACATTATCTCACATCACACAGAGTGAGTTAATGTAGCTATTTGTTTACAAAAATTAGTCGTCCCTTAGCTTCCGGCCGACGGTGCTTTTGGACATGCCAGTCAGAATTGCCATCTCCCGGATAGTGAAATTGCCTTTTTGCAGATCGTGAAGTTCTGGTGGCTGGCCGGTTACGCTTTGGTAGATATTAATTGGATTCAATCATCGCTTGAGCCTTCTGCTTGCAAGCGTTACCCGCTGAGTATATACTCAGTGTATACGAAAGAAGAGAGGGGGGAACAAAAATGCTATCAAATACAGTCAAAGCAAGACAGGTTGGAAATTCTAAAGTATTTACAATTCCGAAAGATATTGTTGCAGACGCTGAGGAATACAGCGTATATAAGGGAAGAGATGGAGTTATTGTTTACATTCCTGAAAGTTCAAACCCATTCAATGATCCAGATTGGGATAAGAAATTTACTGATTGCAAACAAGAAGAAGCATTTGGAGGATTGAATGTCGATGACGACGATGAATGGTAGCCAGAGCGCGTACATCCCAGACCGACAGGATATAATCTGGATTGATTTTGATCCTTCTTTGGGTAAAGAAATTCGAAAAAGACGCCCAGCTGTTGTTCTAAGTTCAAAGAAGTACAGTAAGGTTTCTGGTCTAACGATAGTAGCACCGATAACACATGCGTCTAACAACCAACTTAGGCAGCTTTTTCTACCAGTTCAGATGAAAAGCATAGAAGGTTACGTGAACACCTTGCAGTTCTACACATTAGATTATAGAAAGCGGAATGCTGAGTATGTTGGAATGTTACCAACAGCAACATTTGCCATGGCTCAACAACGAATCGTAAGCTTAATTACTAAGTAATTCGGTTCGTGGGTGAAAATCAGTAGGAATATCTACTGTTAATGAGGTTGTAGATCGCTTTGTGCCTAAAGGAGATCCAAAGAGGTCATTTCACACAGAGGGTGGAGTGAAATTTGATTTCGAGGGTACCAGATATAAAATCAAATGCGATAAGGTAGCCGGCTACTTGCGTATTTTTGACAAAAAAGTAGGAATGTTTTGTAAATTAGATGGTACGCCATCTAGGAACTTGAAAGAGACTCACTTTAAAATTAAAAAGAGAGGAGAGATGTAACATGTGGTTGTTGGTCGCATTAGATGATCGTGCATTAAAGTATGACGAAGCGTACAAAATCCATTATGTCGATGGTCAGCCAGCGGCTGAGTATTACTTTGATGAGAAGATTGCCCAAGCTTTGGAAGACGATGGCTTCTTAACTGAGATGTGGGATAAGTTCGATGCCATGTTTGACTGGGGGGATTTTGATTTCTTTGAGCCTGACAAGTGCGTGAAATTTCGGGAATGGTTGCTTGACCGGATGAAGCGGCCAATGAATGCTAACTTCCCAGAGCAATCAAACTCAAGTCCTCTGAGAAAGTGCCCTAAACCCGCAAAAATACTGTATTTTTAGCACATCTTTGCTTGCATTGATGTGCTTTTCTATGTTATAATTTGAGTATGATATCATACTCAACAAAGGAGGCCATCATGTACTACAACTGCCTGGTTAATATTCCTAAGAACACTGGTAAAATTTCCAGAAATAAACGGGGTAAGACTACCTACATCGAATACACTTATGCTAGAGAGTACCTTCCCGAGAAAAAATACAACGTTGCTAGAAGAACGACCATTGGGAAAGCTGACCCAGATCATCCTGGAATGATGTTTCCTAACCCCAACTTCGAAAAGTTCTTCCCAGATATCGAGATTCCCGCCGAAGGAACGGCGGCTGAGCCAGTCAGCGAATCCAGAAGCAGCTGTATCCGCATTGGTGCCTTCTCTGTAGTCAGACGAATTATTGAAGACTACAAGCTGGCTGAACATTTGAAGCGTTGGGATGACCGGGGAAAAGGGCTGCTTCTTGATCTCGCCGCGTATTCAGTTATCGCAGAAAGCAACGTGGCTCAGCACTTCCCGGATTATGCCTACAACCACCCATTGATGACGCCACAGAACAAGATTTACAGCGACTCTACAATCTCGCGCTTCATTCGCGAGATCGATGATAATGACAGGGTCGACTTCTTGAACAGCTGGAACGCCACCCACGACAAGAACGAGAAAATCTACGTTTCCTATGACTCCACCAACAAGAACTGCAAGGCTGGAGATATTGAGATGGCGGAATACGGTCACCCTAAGAATGACGTTGGCGCGCCAATCATCAACTACTCGATTGCTTACGACATGACCAATGAGAAGCCCCTGCTTTACGAGAGCTACCCGGGCAGTATCGTGGATGTCTCGCAGCTGAAATACATGCTGGAGAAGATTCGCGGCTACGGCTATAAGAAGATAGGTTTCATCCTTGATCGTGGATACTTCAGTAAGGCTAACATCCAATTCATGGACTCGTGCGACTATGATTTCGTGATGATGGTTAAAGGCAGGGCCTCCTTTGTACACGGCTTGATCATGGAGCACATGGGTGAATTCGAATCAAAGAGAGCCTGCTCCATCAAGGCTTACCGGACTTATGGCATAACGGTTAAAGCCAAGCTGTACGCGGATGACGACACTGACCGCTATTTCCACATCTACTACAAGGCCAAGAAGCAGGCTAGCGAGCGTGCTAGACTGGAAGCTGATTTGGACAGAATGGAAGCCGAGATGGACAAGATAAAAGGCAGAGAATACAAGCTTCCAAAGCGATACGAGCATTATTTCAAGCTCACCTACCACAAAGACAAGTTCTATGGCTACGAGGAACGGGAAGATGTCATCGAACGAGAGCTGCAGCTGTGCGGCTATTTCGCGATCGTGACCTCCGAAAAGATGACGGCCTCTGAAGCCTTGAATCTTTACAAGAGCCGCGATATCTCAGAGAAGCTGTTTGGCAGTGATAAGGCCTTCCTTGGCAATCGCTCATTCAGAGTCGCAAGCAGTCAAGCAGCCGAAGCCAAGATCTTCATTCAGTTCATCGCTTTGATAATCCGTGCAAGAATCTACACGCTTTTGAGAAAGTGCAAAGCCGAAATGCCGGGCAAGCCTAACTATTTGAGCGTACCTTCAGCACTGAAAGAGCTCGAAAAGATTGAGCTGATACGCCAACCGAACGGCAATTATAAGCTAGATCACCCAGTCACAGCTACCCAGAAAGTAATACTAGGGGCCTTTGGACTGGACGAAGAATGGATCAAGGCACAGGCAAGACTGATTGGAAAAGATATCCAGAACGCCGCAATGCCAGAAGAACAGAAAGATGATGATGAAGATGCCGAGAACGAAGAGTATTAAGACAATTGAAGCCGAGATCTCCCAAACCGAAGAACAACTCCGGCGCCTTAAAGAGCGCTGCGATAAAGTATCGCAGAAACTAGATGCTCTCTATGAGCTCAAGAAGCACCGGGAGCAGGAGGAATTACTAAAAGCTATTGATAAAAGTACCCGAACTAAAGCTGAGATCCTCGCGTTTCTGGAAAGTCATGCATAAAAGAAATACGGCTGGCAGAAAATCTGTCAGCCGTATGGTTTGAGTTGTAAAATCCTGGGAAATTAGCATTTAATTATGGTATGATAAAAGTATTGTTGAAATTATATTTTTATTATGTGTGAGGAAAATACATGAAGAAGATTATTTATAGCATACTTATAGCTGTAACTTTAGGAACAGCTTTTTTCAGTGGATTAACTAATATTACATATGCTAAAGCTGTGAATAAAAATAATACAACTAAGGAGACAAGAAAGCAGTTAGACTCGGCTATTGATAAGTTAGCACAAGCTTTTGAAGATGCATATGATGCCAACAGAGGAATGGACGAAGTTGAATTATCAAAAGGGGTGCTTTCATATGCGACTGGAGAATTAGAATTACCTACAGAGAAGGAGCTACAACTTCAGGCTTTATACGGATCTTCGTTTTTTTCAGCAGAAAAATTTGGAAAATGTCTCCTAAATCAATACGGCATAATTGGAGTGAAAAATACTGCCAAAGCGTTATATAGCCGCCAAATCGAGAAATTGCTACGATCGCATGCCTGGAAAAAAGCATCAGAAGCAATAATTAAAAGAGTTGCTAAACGTTTAGGAAAAAAGGTCGCAAAAAAACTAGCAGAAAAAATAGCAAGCTCATTAGTTCCAGGAATCGGTTGGGCCTCGTTAGGATGGGTAGTTGGAAAATGTGGCATAAAGGCACGATGATTCTCCCTAATGAAAAGACTATTTAAAAAGATCTGTAATAGTTGGCTCGGCGACATGCTAATTATCAATCTTGTTACTATTATAGTAATTACTATTTGGGTACTAGATCAGTCATATAGCTTTTTTCTTTCAGGGGAAGAAACTTTTGAAGAAGCTACTAATAATTTTTGGAAAACTGAGATTATTTTTGTTGGTATTGCACTAATCGTAGTCAACAGTTGTGCGGCAGTTCGAGCGGTTATTAGAAAGCACACTAAAAAATAAACAAAAGAGATATACATTCTATAGGAAAGTATATCTCTTTTACTTATGCAATAATGGTATAGTAACTGCGATAATGATGTATATAATGAATATAAAAGTACACAAGAAGAAAATAAAATTGAATCTAAACGGTTATAATCAATCAACTAGTATTGTGCGCCTTTTCATTCTTATTAAGAAATGATGAATTTTATTATTGGCTTTTAATGTTGGCGAGCGTAATATTGGGCTCAAGAATAAGAAGTAGTAGGAAATCTTTTATGAAGAAAAATAAAAAAGTTGTAAATTTAGGTATTCGCCAATTGCAAGAATAAATTGAACACTTACCATAACATCTGGTAGATTTTGACTATCTACGCCGGTAAATGCGGTCAAGTTCGGTGTCAAAGTACTCTTCTGGAGTCTTGTAGTTTAAGATCTTCCGCTTTGTCGAAAGAAACTTTCTGCTTCGAAAATGTTGCAGACAGAAAGTTTGCTGAAACTGAGGAATTTGGTTGAAGTTCAGCCAGAATGTACAAGTTTAATTGTTGAGCTGGATCTTAACTGTTATTCAGAGATCATGAATTTGCTCTTTCTCAAACGTTGCGTCCAAGCTATACAGTACTTAAAGACAGAATTTCCTACCTTAACAGTTTTGCTGGCTTGTCCTCACGAGGACATGAAAATGTGGTCTGATGTAATGGAACAGTTACTCTCGAAGTCATGACTTTTAGTTTTCTGTCTAAAAACTTGTGTAAATAGCTGAGAACGAAAAAGCTCTGACTGCTTTAGTAGCAATCAGAGCTTTGTTTCTAAAATTAATTCGTGATCCGGCTTACTTCACGTTGGCAGCCTTGATGTAACGGCCAACGTTGATCCGGTAGTAAGTCTTCTTACCGATCTTTCGCTTGCCGCCGTAAGTGAAGACCTGCTTGCCCTTCTTCAAGGTCGCAACTGACTTCACCCGCTTGCCCTTGCTGTTGTAAGTCCAAGCATTGTGAACCAGCTTGCGGGCAGTACCATCGACATTGTTAGCCTTGATGTATTGGTTGTCGCCAATCTTGTAGTAGTTGCTCTTGCCGATCTTAACAATCCCGCCGATCACGTAAACGTAAGTGTACGCGCTCTTGTAAGCACCGGTTCTCTTGCCAGCGGAAGTGTAGACGTAAGACTTAGACATGATCTTCTTCTTAGTCTTGCTTACAGGTGCTTGACTGGCTGGCGTCTTAGATGAACTGGAGCTTGATGAAGAACTGGATGATGAGCTTGAGCTAATTGACAGTGGCAGCACTGAGATGTTCCCGTCAACGTTCAGCCCCTTCCAGTTTTCAGTGAACTGCCAGATGATGACCCCGTTCATTGACGGGAAGTATGAAAAGTCTGGCGCGTCGATCCGGCCTGAGCTGGTGTAGTAGGCTACCCACAGTGAGTTAGGGTAGGCTGCCGTAACCGTGCGCGTGTTGATCGCGTTGTTCAAAAGGTAAGAACCAGAGTAGAGCAATGGCTGGTAGCCAGCTGCCTTAACCTTCTTCATGAAGGCCATGATAGCCCTGGTGTTGGCGCTTCTGCTCCCGCTGGTTGAGTTGCCGCTGCTGGTTTCCCAGTCGATAGCCAGGTATGAGCCTGCTGGCAGCTTGACTGCCTTGGCGCTGGCGATAGCGTAGTACGCTTCACTCTTCGCTCTGGATGAGCTGGAACTGAAGTTGGCGAAGTGGTAGGCCATTGGCAACAGTTTGTTGGCCTTGGCGCTGGCTACTTGTGCCTTGGCGTTTGGATTCCGGTAGCTGGTGCCTTCGCTGACCTTGACAATGACGAACTGAGCGCCCGCCTTGCTGTATTTGGTCGTGCTGGTTGGCTGGTAGCTTGACACGTCGACTCCATAAGAACGGTTGCTGGCGCTGGTCGTGCTGGCCTGTGCCAGGCCGGCGAAGCTCATGCTTACAGCTGCCGTCAATGTGGAGACTAATGCAAGCAGTTTAAGGTGTTTAAACTTCATGTATCTGGTACTCCCATTAAAAAATTGTGTGATTAAAAATTCTCAAAATAAGTGGCTTATTTTGCAATAACTTTCATTATATAACTGTAATGTTACAAAACCTTGACACAGCCTTTTCTAATTCTTAAATAATATTACAGTTTTTAGCACTGAAAAGGCTTCCCTTTAAGCAGATCGTTTGAGCTTGCCTGCCTGTTTTTGTAAAATACCCTTTGTCGTTGTCATTGAACCAGTAATATAGATAAGGAAGCGAATAGGAAATGCAGATTAGAAAAGCAGAATTGAAAGATTTTGACCAGGTGATGGCGATCCTGCAGGACGGGCGCAACCAGCTGGCAGAAAGCGGGATTGACCAGTGGCAGGGGGACTACCCGAACCCAGACCACGTCCGCCAGGACATCGAGAATGGCTATGCTTACCTGGCCAAGGCCGACGATGGGGAAACCGTCGGGACCTTGACTATCATTCCTGCGCCGGACCACGCTTACGACCAATTGGACGGCCACTGGCAAGTTGACACGAATGACTACGTTACCATTCACCGGGTGGCTATCCACTCCGACCATACCGGTCACGGCTATGCTTCACAGCTCTACCAGGCAGTGATCAACTACTTCACCAGCGGTTTCAATGACATCAAGTCCGTCAGAGTCGACACCCATGAGGATAACCTGCCCATGCAGCACTTGATCGAAAAGAGCGGCTTTAAGCGGGTCGGCACCCTGCATGGGGTCTACCGGGAAAACGAGACCAGCTACGTTTACGAACTTCTGACTGTTTAAATTATACTTACTAAGTAATAAGAAAGCCGTATAAGTAAACAACTTAAAAATAATAGCTGTTTTGAAATTTGTAAGGAAAAGATCATATTTTCATCACAACTATCTTGTATATTAGATTCGTAGCTTGAGGTTGTGGAGAGCCGCAAGTTGCAACATCCAAATTTCTTTTATTTTTCTTTCCTCAATGTAACATTGCATTGAATTTTATACATACACAACACATTCCTAACCAAAGTCAGTTGTTCTTCTAAGCAACTGGCTTTTCTTGTGCTCTGAAAATGAAAATGTCCGTGTTATACTAGTTATTACCAGATTAGAAAAAAAGCAGCACGAATTGCTTTCATATTTTTTAAGCAAGCACATAATAGAGCTACTGAGCAACAAGGAGGGGCCAAAAGTGAAATCAGTCTTGATCAGTCAAGATCTATCCTGTGTTGGTCAAGTCTCGCTGGCGGTCGCCTTGCCCGTGTTAGGGGCCAGCGGCCTGCAGACCGCGGCTTTGCCAACGGCAATTTTGTCAACGCATACGGGTGGGTTCGGGGAGAACACCTTCCTGGACCTGTCGGCCAGTCTGCCAGATATTTGGGCGCACTGGGACAAGGAAAATATCTCTTTCGACGCCATCTATTTGGGCTACCTGGGCCAGGCGGCCAGCCGGGTCTGGGAGAAGGGGCTGGAAGAATACAGCCGGCAGGGGAAACTGATCCTGCTGGACCCGGCCATGGCTGACCACGGCCGTCTCTACCGCGGCTTTGATGACAGCTATGTTGTCCAGATGCAGCGCTTGGCCCGGCAGGCGACGATTTTGACGCCTAACTTGACCGAAGCTTTGCTGCTCTTGAATGAGCCGGTGGACTTTACTGAAGTTGATAGCCACCGGGCTTGCGTGATTACCCAGCGCCTGGCCCAGAAGTTTGCCCTGTCCCAGGTGGTTTTGACCGGGGTGCCCCTGGCCGACAACCGGATCGGAGTTTACGGGCTCAGCCGGTGCGGCCGGGTTTGGGAAAGAACCCAGGACCGGATTCCGCGTAGCTATTTTGGTACGGGGGACCTTTTCGCCAGCAGCCTCTTGGCCGGCCTGCTTCACGGGCTGGACTTGGAGCAGGCGGCTGGCGTGGCCGGAGACTTCGTGGCCAAGGCAATCCTGGCGACTGATTTGGACCAGGACCAGCGCTTCGGCCCTAATTACGCGGCGGCCCTGCCTTGGCTTTTGCAGCAATTGCAAAATTAGTGCATTGATCATCTATTTTTAGGAGGGGAAAATAATGCGCGATGAACAGAATTCTTTAAGAGCAGTCGTGATGACCGGCTTGTTCGCGGCCATGATTTACATCGGCATCTGGGTCCTGCGGATCCCGCTGCCGGCAGTCGTGGGCCGGCCTTTCATCCACTTCGGCAACACCTTGACGGCCGTGGCCATTCTCTACTTGGGCTTCCGCAACGGGGCCCTGGCGGGGATCATCGGCCTGGGCGGCTTTGATATCCTCAACGGCTACGCGGCTACCAGCTGGCTGACCATGCTGGAAGTCGTAGTCGTGGCTGCCGTTTTGTCCGCTGTCTACAAGGGCATGAAGTATAACGACAGCAAGAAGAACATCATTATTTTGGCGGTCATCGCCGGGGTAACCAAGATTTTTACCTCTTACGCGACGACGGTCGTGGAGGCCTTGATGGCCGGGACGGCATTGCAGCCTGCCCTGGTAGCGGCCTTCCTGAGCCTGCTGGCCACGGTGATCAACTCCTGTTCAACCGCGGTCTGCACGCCGATCCTCTACTTTGCCTTGAAAGATATTACCGTCCGCGTCATGAAGCGGGCACACTAAAAGGCTTCCCGGCTGGGCAATGTCATTAAGTTAAGACATTGACTTTGAACAGGGAGCCGTTTTGAGACACTTATCTATGTTAGATGGGTGTCTTTTCTGTTTTTTGGGCATGACAAATAAGCAGTCAATTGACTGTCTTTTTA